>ERZ826051.1741-NODE-1741-length-18880-cov-2.622151_pt1 | contig 18880 bp, 20 predicted proteins | sample MGYA00519928_ERZ826051 | MGnify/ENA primary metagenome ERZ826051 (study PRJEB31778, sample SAMEA3449219) | human gut metagenome | biome: human gut; feature: human-associated habitat; material: faeces | place: United Kingdom | collected 2010/2012 ...
TCACCCACGACGCCCGCAAGCTCGGTCAGGATGAGGACGCTGAGGCCCCCGCAGAACATCTGGACCGGAAGCCTCCACGGGGGTTGGACCCGGCGCATGTCCGCCGTTCCGGGGATGTCGGGAAGGAGTCGCAGGCAGGCCGCCGGGACCGCGATGCTGAGGCAGACCGCTACGGGCAGTCCGCAGGAAACCCGCGTGAACAGGAAGGCGCAGAGGAGAAAGGCGAGCAGGGCGAGGGCGAGGGAGCCCGCCCAGCCGAAACGCCGGGCGCTGTGGGCGTAGGCGAGGCAGTAGCAGCAGGACGCCACGGCTCCGAGCAGGGACGAGGCGGCGGCCGATGCCGCGAATGGGGTTCCGTACTGTACTGCGATGAACAGGGACGCCGGGCCGGAAATGAAGGGAAGCCCGGCGAGCCCGCCGCCGATGACGGGGCCCCAGCGACGGGCCGCCAGCGTGGAGGCCCAGATGAGCGCGGGCGTGGTGAAGAGTTTGATGAGAAGAAAAAGCATCCTGCATCCCTGATCCGGTGGGCGTTTGTCGGCACGATATGTATGACAGCATACAGCTTGAAGAGCGCATTGTCCAACGGATTTCTTCTTGGATCGGTGTTTGGCTTATTGGAATGTGTCGTTATAACACCGCGTTACAAAAAGCGAAAAAATATTTTTTTCAGAATGTTGCCGGCAAAGCCGCGATCCCTGCTGACAAAGGGCGTTTTTATCTGTAAGCTGTCAGACAGCATACGCCTATCAGGAACATTTTCACAGGGACAAGGAGAAGCGATCGTGGAAGTGCCCAAGAGACCCAAGCCTTTCTCCATGCTGGACAAGGTGCTTGACTGGATCAATGTCTTCAGCCTGTTGAGCGTGGCCGTGCTCATGTTCGTTCAGGTCATCCTCCGGTATGTGTTGAAGATGCCGCTCATGGGCATCGAAGAGTTGTGCTATTTCCCGACGGTCTGGCTGTACCTCTTCGCCGCCGTCAAGGCTTCCTCCGAGCGGGGCCAGCTTGTGGCCCGCGTCCTCGAAATTTTCTGCAAGCGGCAACGCTCGATCTTTCTGCTCCGGGGCATCGCGGCGTTCGCTTCAAGCGCCATCCTGTTGTGGCTCACATGGTGGGGCTACGATTACCTGAAGTACGCGCTCAGGCTCCAGAAGGAAACGGCCTCCCTCTATCTTCCCTGGATTTACGCTGAAGCGGCGGTGTTCGTGTCCATGTTCCTCATGACGCTGTATACGCTGCTCGAACTGCGCGACATGATCACGCTCTACAGGACCACCCCGGCCTCCCTGCCCGTGGAAAAGGAAGGAGACTAGCATGGAACCCGTTACGCTTGCCGTTGTTTCCCTCGCCGTTTTGATGCTCCTCCTTTCCTTCGGCGTCCCCATCGTCTTCTGTTTCAGCGGCGCGCTCGCCTTCATGAGCATCGTGGGCGGCGTCACCATGAAAGGCATGATGATGTGGGGCCTCCAGCAGATCCTGAGCCCCACGCTTCTGTGCATCCCGCTGTTCATCTATGCCGGGTATCTGTTCGGGGGACTGGATATCGTACAGCGCAACCTGAAGCTGCTGATCGTGGCGATCATCGTTCTCTCCGTGTTGCCCGCCGTCATCGAGGTATGGCGGGCCCGCAGGGGAAGAAGGAAGACAAAATAGTTAGGAAAACCTTTTTGTTTCGTCGGCAAATCATTACCTTTGTATGATATTGCAGACGAATATGAAAGCTCTTTTGCTGGTCGGTGCCGGCGGCTTCGCCGGAAGCGCGCTGAGATATCTCATTTCGCGGTTGATGCTACCTTGGGCGGTGTCGTCCGGCTTTCCGTTTTCTACGTTGACGGTCAATGTAGCGGGCTCGCTGCTGATCGGCGCGCTGATGGGTCTCGGATTGTCCGGCGGTTGGGCCTTGCTTTGCATCGTCGGTTTTTGCGGAGGGTTTACGACGTTTTCGACTTTTTCGCTCGAGACCGTCACGTTGCTTCGAGCGGGCAGCTATCTTCCGGCCGCGCTGTATATGTGGTCGAGCATGGTGCTTTCGATTGCGGCCGTCTGCGGCGGCTACTATCTGGGAACTAAATTCAATACCTTTGAATAAATTACAATAGCGATGGAATTTGTTGAAAAAATCAAACAAAAGGCCAAGAGCAATCTCAAGACGATCGTATTGCCCGAGGCCGAGGAAGAGAGAAACCTGAAGGCTGCCGACCGGATTCTCAGCGAAGGCTTCGCGAAGCTGATCCTGATCGGCAATCCCGAGAAGGTGCATCACCTGGCTTCCGAACTGTATCTCGAGAATATCGCCGGCGCGGAGATCGTCGATCCCAACGACAATCCGAAAAAGCAGCAATACGTCGATCTGATGCTGAAGCTGCGTGCCTCGAAAGGCCTGACCGCCGAGCAGGCCGAGAAGCTGATCGTCAATCCGCTCTATCTGGGTGCGCTGATGGTCAAGGCCGGCGATGCCGACGGCGAAGTGGCCGGGGCGAACAATCCGACGGGCGACGTGCTCCGGCCCGCTTTCCAGTACGTGAAGACGCTGCCGGGCATCAGCGTCGTATCGGGCGCTTTCATCATGATGCTTCCGGATACGATGTTCGGCGAGAACGGCATGATGGTTTTCGCCGATTGCGCCGTGCATCCGAATCCGACGGCCGAGGAACTGGCTCAGATCGCCGTGATGACCGGGCGCACGACCCGCGCGATTGCCGGGTTCGAGCCTCGCATCGCGATGCTGAGCTTTTCGACGAAAGGATCGGCCAAGCACGAAATGGTCGACAAAGTGGTCCGCGCTACCGAACTGGCCAAGCAGATGGACCCGTCGCTCGCGATCGACGGCGAATTGCAGGCCGATGCGGCCATCGTTCCGGGCATCGGGGCCAGCAAGGCGCCGGGCAGCAAGATCGCCGGCAAGGCGAACGTGCTCGTCTTCCCTACCCTCGAGGTGGGCAACATCGCCTACAAGCTCGTGCAGCGCATGGCGCATGCCGAGGCGATCGGCCCGATCCTGCAGGGAATGGCCGCTCCGATCAACGACCTTTCGCGCGGATGCTCGGTCGACGACATCGTGTCGCTGGTAGCCATTACGGCTTGTCAGGCCGGGGGAATGGAGTGATTTGTTTTCTTCTTGACAGACAGAATTTAATACACGATTATATAAAGCGATGAAAATCCTTGTTCTGAATTGCGGCAGCTCGTCGATCAAGTATCAGGTGATCGACATGAAGAGCGCCGACGATTATACGCTGCTCGTGAAGGGAATCGTCGAGCGAATCGGTCTTTCGGACGCGATACTGACCCATAAGCCGACCGGAAAGTCCAAGTATGAGATCGTGAAGAGCATTCCCGACCATACTTCCGGAATCAGCCTGATTCTCGACGCGCTCGTCGATCCGGAGCACGGCGTGCTGGAAAGCATTTCCGAAATCGCGGCGGTCGGCCACCGGGTGGCCCACGGCGGCGAGTACTTTAAGGACAGCGCGGTGGTGGATAGGGCCGTCAAGCAGAAGATCGAGGCATGTTTCGAACTGGCCCCGCTGCACAATCCGGCCAACCTGAAAGGTATTCTGGCCATGGAGAACATTTTGCCCAATACCCCGCAGGTCGCCGTGTTCGACACCTCGTTCCACCAGACGATGCCGCCCAAGAACTTCATGTACGCGCTTCCCTACAGGTATTACGACCAGTACCGCGTGCGCCGCTACGGATTTCACGGTACGAGCCACAAGTACGTCGCGCAGATGGCCTGCCGGCTGACGGGCGTCGATTACGGACATTCCAAGATCGTGACCTGCCATATCGGCAGCGGCGCGTCCGTTACGGCCATTCTGGACGGCAAGTCCTACGACACGTCGATGGGATTCACTCCGGTCGACGGCCTGATTATGGGGACCCGGTGCGGCAGCACCGATCCCGGAGCGCTGATCTACATCGCCGAGAAGGAGGGACTGAATCTGGATCGTCTGAGCGGCATGATCAACAAGGAGTCGGGTATGTTGGGCATCACGAACGTCTCGTCCGACATGCGCGACATCCGCGCGGCCGCCGAGAACGGGAACGCCCGTGCGCAGCTGGCGATCGAGATGTTCGCCGCGCGGATCAAGAAGTTCGTCGGCTCGTATGCCGCGCTGATGGAGGGAATCGATCTGCTTGTCTTTACCGGGGGGATCGGCGAGAACGATCCGACCACGCGCGAGCTGGTATGCCAAGGCTTGGAATTCATGGGTATCCGGTTCGATTTCCAGTTGAACAAGCAGGTGCACGGCGAGGATACGCTCCTGTCGACGCCCGATTCGAAAGTGAAGGTGGCCGTAATAGCCACCAACGAGGAGCTCGTGATCGCGTCGGACACGTTCCGACTGACGAAAAAGCGTTCCGAGTAGTTTCCCGCCTGCCGTTCCGTTGCGGGGCCGGCAGGGCTTTGCAGATAAGTTTCCGGACCGGTTCGCTGTCCGGTCATTGTTCTCCGGCCGTTTGGCCGGAGAATTTTTTTTCGTTACATTTCGTCCGTTAAACAGGCAAATCATGATAACGAAACTCGATCAGATCGTCCGGGCCGTTCAGGGCCGGGGCAGGAAGAAGCTGGCAGTGGCTTACGCCCAAGATTCGCACACGCTCGAGGCCGTGAATGCCGCTACGGACATGGGTATCGTCGAAGCTATTCTGATCGGCGACAGGGAGCAGATTGTCAAAGTCTGCATGGCCGACGGAATCGACCCGGAGAAGTTTTCGATCGTAGACGAAAAAAATGATGCGGTTTGCGTCGAGACCGCGGTGCGAATGATACGCGATTCGATGGCCGACGTGCTGATGAAAGGGCTCGTGTCGACGGACAAGTACATGCGCGGTATTCTGAACAAAGATTTCGGACTGCTGCCGCCCAAAGGCGTGCTGAGCCATGTCGCCGTACTGGAATTGCCTATGTATCACAAGCTGTTGCTTGTGTCGGACGTGGCGGTGATACCCTACCCCGATATGAATCAGAAAATCCGTATCGCCAAGTATCTGATCGGAACGTCCCGGACGCTCGGCATCCGGGCTCCGAAATTGGCCGTCATCGCACCGAGCGAGCAGATGTTGCCCGGCATACAGTCGTCGGTCGATGCGGCGATACTCGCCAAAATGGGCGACCGGGGACAGCTGGGCGATGCGTTGGTCGACGGTCCGCTGGCGGTCGACGTCGCGCTCGTTCGCGAAGCGGCCGAGACCAAAAGGCTGACGAGTTCCGTCGCGGGCGATGCCGACTGCCTGCTGTTTCCGAATCTGGATGCGGCCAATGCCTTCTTCAAGGCGGCGACCAAGCTGTGCGGTGCCCGGTTGGCCGGTATGGTCGTAGGAACGCGGTGCCCGTGCGTATTGACCTCGCGCGGCGACTCGCCCGAGTCGAAGCTCTATTCGATCGCGCTGGCCGCTTTGTCCGCCGATTAATTACCTGCAGAAAGAAGCAATGGATAGGCAATATGTCATACTGGTCGTCAATCCGGGGGCTACGTCGACCAAAGTGTCGGTTTACGACGATCTGCGCGAGCGCGTGTCCCGCACGATACGGCACTCGGCCGACGAGCTGAAGCCTTATGCGAGCGTTGCGGACCAGTTCGGCTTTCGGCGCGATCTGGTTCTGGAGGCTCTGCGGGAGGAGGGCGTCGAGTTCGCTTCGCTCTCGGCCGTGATCGGCCGGGGAGGCTTGGTCAAGCCGATCGAGTCGGGAGTCTACGAGGTAAACGACGCGCTGCGGCGCGACTTGGGCCATGCTCCGCAGGGCGAGCATGCCTCGAATCTGGGCGGGTTGATCGCGGCCGATATCGCATCGCGTATTCCCGGAGCGCGGGCATTCATCGCAGACCCGGTCGTCGTCGACGAGCTGGACGACGTGGCGCGCGTGGCCGGCCATCCGCTTTTCCGGCGCGTGTCGATTTTCCATGCGCTGAATCAGAAGGCGACAGGCCGGCGCTATGCACGGGAAAACGGCCGGGCATACGAGGATATGAATCTGATCGTCGCGCACATGGGCGGCGGTATATCGGTCGGCGCTCATCGCCGGGGGCGGGTCGTCGACGTGAACAATGCGCTGGACGGCGACGGCGCACTCTCTCCGGATCGTTCCGGATCGCTTCCCGCCGGACAGTTGGCCGATCTTTGCTTCGGCGGGAGATTTTCGGCCGAAGAGGTGCGCCGAATGATATGCGGTCGGGGAGGATTGTCTGCGTGGGTCGGTTCGAACAGCGTGCGCGAGATCGTCGAGCGGATGAAGGCCGGCGACGACGATTGCCGCCGAGTGATCGAAGCTATGGCCTATCAGGTGGCCAAGCAGATCGGCGCGATGGCTGCCGTGCTCGAAGGCCGGGTCGATGCGGTGCTGCTGACCGGCGGTATCGCTTATAGCGAAACGGTCTGCGATCTGATCCGCCGGCGGACGGCGTTCGTCGCGCCCGTTGTCGTCATGCCGGGCGAGGACGAGATGGGCGCATTGGCCGAGAACGCGCTGCGCGTGCTGCGCGGAGAGGAGCGTCCGAAAATTTATGAATAGAGGGCTCTTTCGGAAATCGGCTTGCCGGTCTGAAGTCGGGCAGTCTCCCGAAGAGTCGCTCCGCTGTTTCGGCTGTCCGATACCGGAACCGCTTATTCCGTATGATTTTCCATAAAAAGCGCGCCTATGCTCGAGACATAGGCGCGCTTCGCTCGTATCGCAGAATCTTCCTCCGGCAATCAATCCTTTCTGTAAGCATTGTATTGACTCAGGGCTTTGTGCTCCAGATTCAGCACGTTTCCTATTTCGAGGAAAGACGCGCCTGTAGCCGCTCCGAAGCTGCCGCCCAATACGACGATCAGGTCTTCCTTGGAGAGCCATTTCCGGTCTTCGAGATAGTAGAGTATGTTCAACAAGAAGCCTTCGCGGCTGACGGAAGGCTCGCAATAGATCGCATGGACGCCGTACGAGAGAGCCAGTTGACGCATCGTGCTCTTGCGGTAGCAGACGGCATAGACCGGCATCTGCCCCCGGAACGCCGCTACGTAGCGTCCGGTACGGCCCGACAGCGTGTCGATGACGATCGCCTTGACGCGCAGGTTGATCGAAGCCCGTACGGCGGAGCGCGCGAGCTGAGCCGTGATTTCGTTGTTGATGCGCACCAGATTCATATCGATGTTCGGACCGTTGTTCACTTCGTCGTTCTCGATCTCTCGCGCTACGCGGGCCATCGTGGCGACGGCCTCGACCGGATAGAGCCCATTGGCCGTTTCACCGCTCAGCATCACGGCGTCCACCCGCTGATAGATCGCATTGGCTACGTCGCTGATTTCGGCCCGGGTCGGCCTCGGATGCTCGATCATCGTATGAAGCATCTGCGTGGCGATGATGACGGGCTTTTTGCTCTCGATGCACTTCTTGACGAGCAGCCGCTGCGTGACCGGAATCCGCTCGGCCGGAATCTCGACGCCCAGATCGCCCCGGGCGACCATGATACCGTACGTCTCGTCGAGTATCTCGTCAATATTGTCTACGCCTTCGCTGTTCTCGATTTTCGAGATGATCTTGATCGAGCTGTTGCGGTCCTTGAGTATCTTCTTGACGGCCAAAACGTCCGACTTTTTCCGGACGAACGAGTGGGCGATGAAGTCGATATCCATGTCGATCGCCCAATTGATGAACTCGTGGTCCTTGTCCGTCACCGAGGGAAGGTCGATCGGTACGCCGGGAATGTTCACGCTCTTGCGGGGTTTGATTACGCCGCCGTTATGCACCTCGCAGACCAGCTCGTTATCGGCTTTGTCGACCACTTGCAGTTCGAGTTCGCCGTCGTCTATCAGGATGATCGATCCGGTCGGAACCGCATCGTATATCGTCGGGTCGTTCAGATATATCGTTTGATCGCTCGACGGACGGTCTTCGGCCGTGCCCTTCATCCGGACAAGCTGTCCCTTTTCGATGGGAATGCCGCTCTCGAAGCCGGCGGCCATGCCGGTCAGGCGGATTTCGGGTCCTTTGGTGTCGATGATGATAGCGATCTTCTCGGAGACGCGGCGGACGTTTTCGACGATCGTCGCCGCGCTGCGGGTCGTGACGTGAGCCGTGTTGATACGCACGGCGTTCATGCCGGCCTCGTACAGGGAGCGGATGAACTCTACCTCGCAGCGCTTGTCCGAGATCGTGGCGATTATTTTGGTTCTTTTATCCATAGCTTTCGATTTCCGTTTGTCTGTTCCGGGCGCGCCGGCGGCCGGAGACGGTTCATTCCATGAAACTGAGCAGACCGAGCCGGTACGAGTCGAGTCCGAAGCCCATGACCGACCCCTTGCATTTGGGCGCGATCAGCGAGACGTGGCGGTACTCCTCCCGGGCCAGAATACAGGAGATGTGCACCTCGACCACCGGCGTGCGGATGCCTCCGATCGCATCGGCGATTGCGATCGAGGTATGGGTATAGGCTCCGGCATTGATCACGACTCCGTCGTAGACGTCCTGCGAGGCGTGGAGCCGGTCGACGGTCTCGCCTTCGATGTTGGACTGGTAGCAGTCGATCGTCACCCCGGGGAATCGTCCGCGCAGTTCTTCCAGATAGGACTCGAACGTCCGTTCTCCGTAGATGCCTTTTTCGCGTTGTCCGAGCAGATTCAGATTGGGACCGTTTATGATCAGCAGTTTCATGGGATCTTCTTTTTAGGCGGCCTGAGCCGTTTGCGAAATTCATTGCAAAAATACATCAGCGAATCGAATAATTAGCATATTTTTGCGATAAATTAACCATTTGAAAAACGTTCCCATGCAACTGAACGAATTGGGCGAATTCGGCCTGATCGGCCTGATCCGGGAAAAATTCGCTTCTGTTTCCGCCGCCGGGTACGAGGGTATCGGGGACGACTGCGCGGTGATGCCCTGCGGCGACGGCACGTCGCTGGTCGTGACGACCGACATGCTGATCGAAGAGGTGCATTTCCGCCTGTGCACGACCGATCCCTATCGTTTGGGACGCAAATCCCTTGCCGTAAATCTGAGCGATATAGCGGCCATGGGGGCCGCTCCGGCGGCTTCTTTTCTTTCGATCGCCTTGCCTCCGGACACGGAGGTCGAATGGGTCGAGCGGTTTTTGGACGGCTATTGCAGCTTGTCGTCCGAGTTTTTCGTTCCGTTGCTCGGAGGGGACACGACCGCTTCGCCGGGGAAGCTCGCGATTAGCGTGACGGCTGTCGGGCGCGTGCCCGACAGCGAGATCAAACGCCGCGCTTCGGCTCGTCCCGGAGACCGGATTTTCGTCACGGGTACGCTGGGCGATTCGGCTCAGGGGCTAGCCGATCTTCGGGAAGGCAGGCTCGGAACGGAGTTTGTCTCGGCTCATCTCGACCCGAAACCGTACGTGCGCGAAGGCGCTTGGCTCGGAAAGCAGCGGGCCGTCCGAGCGATGATGGACCTTTCCGACGGGTTGGCTTCGGATCTGGGACATATACTGAAGGCTTCGGGGGCCGGAGCGGAGATTTCCGTCGAGCGCATACCGACTCGTACGACGGTCGAACTGGCCGTAACGGGCGGAGAGGACTACCGCTTGCTGTTGACGGCCGATCCCGATGAAGCGGACGCGCTGATCGAGCGGTACGCGCAGAGGTTCGGGACTCCGCTTTACGAGATCGGCCGGATAATCGAAAGTAGCGGTATCCGGTGGAAAGAGAACGGCCGCGCGATCCGTCCGCGTTGGCAGGGATTCCGCCATTTCTGAAAACGACCGCAAATTCGTACATTCGCGCTATGGAACGATTCAAAAGGGTACTTTCGGTCGCCGGCTCGGACAGCGGAGGCGGAGCCGGCATTCAGGCCGATCTGAAAACGATCGCGGCCTGCGGCTGCTACGGCATGACCGCCATAACGGCCGTGACGGTTCAGAATACGCAGGGGGTACGCAGAGTGCATGCCGTTCCGGCAGACGTAGTCGCAGGACAGATCGATGCCGTGCTGGAAGACATAGGGGCCGATGCGGTGAAACTGGGGATGCTTCCCTCGGAGGCGATTATCGTCGAGACGGCCCGCCTGATCCGGAAGTACGGGGTCCGGCATGTCGTGATGGATCCCGTGATGATCGCTACGTCGGGAGATCGCTTGGTCGCCGAGTCGGCCGTCGAGGCGATATTGCGCCATATTTTCCCGCTGGCGGCTCTCGTAACGCCGAATATTCCGGAAGCTGAGTATCTGACCGGACTGAAAATTCGCTCCGAAGACGACTTCCCTCGTGCTGCCGGCCGGCTCGTGGAGAAGGGCGCGCGCGGAGTGCTGCTCAAGGCCGGGCATTTGCAAGGAGCCGAACTGACCGAATACCTGTACACGGCGGACGGCGTCGAACAGCGTTACCGCTACGAGCGGATCGACACGCCGAACACGCACGGCACGGGCTGTACGCTCTCCTCGGCCGTCGCGTCGTTTCTCGCGCAGGGGCACGAGTTGCCGGAGGCCGTCCGTCGTGCGGAGGACTATGTGCATGGGGCGATCATGGCCGGGCGCGAGTATCGGACCGGGCGTGGGCACGGTCCCGTTCATCATTTTTACAGGTTCTGGAAATAGGCTTTTGTCGCATAAACGCTATTTTTGTAAAAACCGCTGACTCGGATGATTCTCGGAAAATTCTTCAAGGACAGGCGCCTGTGGCTGATTACGATCGCCGTGTTCATACTGGTGATAACGGTATTCGACAAGAACAACCTGATCGAGGCATGGCGTCTCAAGCAGAAGATCAACGAGTTGGAGGCGCAAAAGGACTATTATCAGAATAAGATCACCGAGGACAGCACGATTCTGGAGAACCTCAAGGACGACCGGTTTCTGGAGCAGTACGCGCGGGAACACTATCTGATGAAACGCGAGGATGAAACGATCTATTTGCTCAAGTGACGCTCGACCGATGACGATCGGAACATGGATAGGAAAATACGCGATCGTCCGGCATGTGCTGGTCGGAGGCACGGCTACGGTTGTTCATTTCGGAACCTATTATGCGCTGACGGCCCTGAGCGTGAATTATAATCTGGCCTTTACCGTAGGCGTCGCGCTGAGCCTCGCGTTCAATTTCGTCGCCTCGAGCCGGTTTACGTTCCGAACCGGACTTTCCGCCGGTCGCGGGCTTCGTTTCTGCGGAGCTCATGCGGTCAATTATCTGTTGAGCGTCGGTCTGCTCAATCTGTATGTCCGGCTCGGAGTCTCGGAATACGTGGCTCCCCTGCTCGTCTGGCCGGTTGCCGTTCCGATCAACTACCTGATGGTTCGCTATTCGCTGACCGGCGGGGCGGGAAGGCGGTCTGAGGGTTCCGATACCCGTAAACCGATATCCGAATGAAAAAAATCTGCCTGCTGATTCCCTGTTACAACGAGGAGGCGACCGTAGCCAAGGTCGTGTCCGATTTCCGTCGTTGCCTGCCGGAAATGGAAATTTACGTCTACGACAACAATTCGACGGACGGGACGGCCCGCGAGGCGCTCGGGGCCGGAGCCCGCGTCGTCGCCGAACCCGCCCAAGGCAAAGGTAACGTCGTCCGCAGCATGTTTCGCGACATCGATGCCGACGCCTATGTCATGGTGGACGGAGACGATACGTATCCGGCCGAGGCACTGATGCGGGTTTTGCAGCCCGTGCTCGACGGCCGGGCGGACATGGTGATCGGCGACCGGCTGTCGAACGGTTCGTACGAGCGGGAGAACCGCCGGAATTTCCATTCGCTGGGGAACAATCTGGTCCGGTCCGCCGTAAACCGCTTCTTCGGGACCTCGCTCTCCGACATCATGACCGGCTACCGGGCGTTCAGCCGCCGCTTCGTGAAAAATTTCCCAGCCCTGAGCGGCGGGTTTCAGCTGGAAACCGAGATGACCATTTTCGCGCTGAGCCATCACATGCGGATCGTCGAGGTGCCGATCGATTTTACCGAGCGCCCCGAAGGGAGCTTCTCGAAGCTCAGCACGTTCCGCGACGGAGCGAAAGTGCTGTTGTGCATTTTCAACATGTACCGTCATTATCGGCCGCTGGCCTTTTTCTCGTGGGCGGCGTTGTTGCTGGCGCTGTTCGCGATCGCGGTCGGCGTGCCGGTAGTGATCGAATACGTCCGCTTCCATTTCGTGTACAAGGTGCCGTCGGCCGTTTTGGCCAGCGGGCTTTTCGGCATCTCCGTGATGGTTTTCCTGTGCGGGGTGATTCTCGACACGATCTCGCACAACGAGCGGGCAGCCTTTGAGCGTCAATTGAAAAATCGGAATACATGACAAGACGGATTCGGACCGGAGAAACCAAGACTTTCCGGGCATTCATCGATTTTATGAAGGAAAAGCCGCAGCGCGTCGAGCTCGGCATATGGGCCGCTGTTCTGCTCGCGCTGGGGGTTGCTCTGCATCTGCTCTACCCCACCCCTTTCGTTTTTCCCGACTCGGGGTCCTACGTGAACTCGGCCGCGAGCGGTACGTTCAATGTCTACCGTCCGATGGGCTATTCGCAGTATCTCGGCCTGCTGCACGGAATCTCTCCGAGCCTGACTTTCGTTTTTGTCTTTTCCTATGCGATCCACGCGCTTTCGACGCTGTGGCTGCTGTTTTCGGCCAAATACCTGCTGGAAATACGCGACCGGCGGATATTCGGAATCTTTTGCTTTTTCGCCGTCGCGGCGCCCCGGCTGCTGTTCTGCACCAATTTTCTGATGAGCGACAGCCTGTTCCATACGCTGACGGTCCTTTTCGTTACGACGGCTCTTTGGGTCGCCTGCAGCCGGAATCCGATGTGGCTGATATGGCATCTGTCCGTTTTTGCAGTGCTCTACGAGGTGCGTTATGCCGGTATGTTCTATCTGCCGATCACGCTTTTGGCCGTCTGGTCCATGCCGTCCGGCTCGGTCCGGACCCGCGTGGGGTACATGGCCCTTCCGGTGCTGGTCTTCGGATTGCTCTATATGTCGGCCAAGCGCACATATATGCAGCAGACCGGCGTCGACACCTTCTCGGCATTCAGCGGGTGGCAGCTGCTCAACAATGCTTCGGTGCTGATTCCGGAAGCCAATCGGGAGCTCACGCCGGAAAGTTTCGCGTCGCAGGATTTGCAGACGCTGCATGCGTTCATGCGGACTTGTCCCGACTCGGTGTTCAGCGAGCGGAATATGCTCGAAACATTTTGCATGTGGGATAACAAGTTGCCTTACAAGTATTTCCTGTTTCATGTGGTGAAAACGACCGGACGACCCTATGCGAACGCATGGGTCGCCTTGGGCGTGCTGTACGGCGAATACGCTCGCGAGTTGATCCGACATTACCCCATGTTATATGTCGAGCGTTTCCTTTGGCCGTCGGTCGCCAGTCTGTTCCGGCCGATGGATATTACCGAGGAACGTTTCGCACTGGAGAACGAGCCGATGTACCGCGACTACTACGGGCTGACGGCCGAACGCTACGAACACGCTCATCGGGTTTTCGCAGCGCTGAATCCGGTACGCAGGGCGATGCACTACGTTTATTGGAGCGCGCTGGGCCTTAGTCTGGCTTGTTTGGCGATAGCATGGAAATCGCTCGGAAGAGCGGACCGGAAAAGGAGGCAACTCCTGTTGATGCTGGCGGCTTTCGTCGTGGTCTATCTGGGAGCCTCCGCTCTGGCTTCGCCCAATACGGCGTGGCGTTACACGATGCCCGTCTTTCTGCCTTCGCTGGCGCTGACGGCCTCGCTGGCGGATTATTTCCTCGATATGCGGCGCAGCAGGCGATCGGCTGTCAAGGAATCCGCATGAATTTGTGGGCCTGTACGGAGATGTTCCATCGGGGATTCGCCTTGGCGTATTCGACGACCGGCCCGACGATCCGGTCGTAACGGCTCCATTCGGGTTGCAGGTACAGTCTGCACCCGGCGGCTACCCGGGCGGCGTTGGTCTCGGCCCATCGGAAGTCTTCCTCGCTTTCGACGATCACTTTCAGTTCGTCGGCTCTCGGATAAATACTGTCTACGGGGGGCTGCTGTCTTTTGGGGGAGAGGCAGATCCAGTCGAAACGGCCTGTCAGTTCGTGCGCACCCGAGGTTTCGAGGAATATTTCGAGACCCCGTTCCGTCAGCCGCTCCGTCAGATAGTCCAGCGGATAGAGCGAGGGCTCCCCTCCCGTAATGACGATGGCCTGCGCCGGATAGCTGCAGGCCCTCTCGACGATCGAATCGACTTCGACCGGCGGGTAGAGCCGGGGATTCCACGTCATTTTGGCGTCGCACCAGCGGCATCCCACGTCGCATCCGCCCAAACGGATGAAATAAGCCGGCTTGCCGGCGTGGAAGCCTTCGCCTTGTATCGTATAGAAATCTTCGACGAGCGGCAGTTTCCTGCCCCCGCAAAACGGATCGTTATTCATCGGTTGCCTCGTAAATATCTTTCAGATTGCGTCCCAACTGATCATAGTCGAGCCCGAACCCGACAAGGAAGCGGTCGGAAACTTTCAGCGCACAGTAATCGATCCCGATCTCCTTGCGGTACACTTCCGGCTTGAACAGCAGCGTAGCGACGGCGATGCTCGCGGGAGCCTTCGCCTTGAGCAGGTTCACCGTGTGCTCGATGCTGGCGCCCGTATCGACGATGTCCTCGACGATGACGACGTGCCGTCCGCGAATATCGGTGCTCAGCCCGATCAATTCATGTACTTTCCCGGTCGAAGCGGTGCCTCTGTACGAGGCGATTTTGACGAAAGACGCTTCGCAGTCCAGCGTGATGCGTTGCATCAGCTCGGCCATGAACATGAACGAACCGTTGAGTACGCCGACGAAAAGCGGCGTCTCTCGTCCGGCATAATCCTTATTGATACGGTCGGCGACCCGGCCGATCGCATCGCAGATACGCCCGTTGGGTATGGCGAGCCTGAAATTTTTGTCGTGAAGCCGGATCGTTTTCATGGGCGAACGGATTAATGGGAAGATCGTCTGAAAATTTGCGCCGTCCCGTTGGGTATTCGCGGGTTTCTTCCTTATCTTTGCGCAAAAGTAATACGAATCGCAGAATAATCAAACGCCATAACGCAATGACACCGAAAGTCAGTATCATCATGGGCAGCACTTCCGACATGAAAGTCATGGAGGCTGCCGCCGCTTTTCTCGACGAAATGGAGATTCCCTACGAGATCAACGCCTTGTCGGCGCACCGGGTGCCCGAAATGGTCGCCGATTTCGCCAAGAACGCTCACCGGAGAGGTATCCGAGCGATTATCGCCGGAGCCGGCGGAGCGGCCCACCTGCCCGGCGTGATAGCCGCCCATACGCCGGTTCCCGTAATCGGCGTGCCGATCAAGTCGTCCAACTCGATCGACGGCTGGGACAGCATCCTGTCGATTTTGCAGATGCCCTCGGGTATTCCCGTGGCGACCATGGCGCTGGACGGGGCGCGTAACGCCGCGATTCTGGCCGTTCAGATTCTGGCTGCCGGAGACGAGGCTCTGATGCGCAAACTGATCGCCTTCAAACAGGACCTCGCCCGGAAGATCGAGCGCGCCAACGAGGAGCTTTCGCAGGTCAGCCGGCCTTTCAAGATGAACTAAAGCGCGATGGAAGCGCCTGTGCTATACGCGTTCCTGCTGACGCTCGGGGCCGGTCTGGCTACGGGCATCGGCAGTGCGATCGCGTTTTTCGCGAATCATACGAACCGGAAATTCCTTTCCTTCTCGCTCGGCGTATCGGCCGGGGTGATGATCTACGTGTCGTTCGTCGAAATACTGCACGGTGCCCAGATCTCGCTGGAGGAGATACTGGGCGTGCGCGGAGGCATGTCGGTCTGTGCGCTCGCTTTTTTCGGAGGTATGTTGCTGTCGGCCCTGATCGACCGGATCGTCCCTTCGGCCGAGAATCCGCATGAGTTCAAGAGCGTGGAGAATATGGACGCTCCCGCGCCGCCCCGGCACAGAATGATGCGCACGGGATTGCTGACGGCGCTGGTCGTGGGCATTCACAATTTTCCGGAGGGAATAGCCACATTTATGGCTTCGGTCGATTCGACCGAGATCGGTCTCGCTATCGCCGCCGCCATAGCGATTCACAACATTCCGGAAGGGATCGCTGTCTCTGTCCCCGTCTATTATGCGACCGGCAGCCGCAAGAAGGCGTTCTGGTACTCGTTTTTGTCGGGAATATCCGAGCCGGTCGGCGCGTTGGCGGCCTACCTCGTGCTGATGCCTTTCATGTCTCCCGTGCTGCTGAACTGCGTGTTCGCCGCCGTCGCCGGCATCATGGTCTTCATTTCGCTGGACGAGCTGCTGCCTGCCGCGCGGGAGTACGGCCAGCCTCATATAGCGATTTACGGCTTGTTGAGCGGCATGGCCGTGATGGCCCTCAGTTTGATTCTGCTGTCCTGAAGGCGGCGTGTCTCGACGCTCCGTTGTGCTTTTAGACAACTGCTACGGTTCGGATTTCCGGGAGAAGCCGAGGCCATGCGATCGTCCTGTCGAGCGCGGATTTCCTATCGGTAGTCGACAGGGGCGGCTTGCTCGGGGATGTAACGGAGAGGATCTTTACGCTGCTCGCTGCTGATATGGAAATAGTCGGCCTTCCTGAACCCGTCTCCGCTGAGGGCTATGCCCAACCGGATATTGATCGTGCCGAATACGAGATTTTCGTTCTTGATCCGCACGCCTACCCCTATTGTCGAGAAAAAACGGTTGCCGAACAGATTCATGTCGTTGCCGATCAGGCCCAAATCGGCGAATCCGTACATCGCGAAACGGAATTCGTGAATCTTCCACGGCGTGAAAACGACGGTTTCCGAGGTTCCGACCAGGCGATGACAGCCGTAGACATCCTCTCTCAGTCCGCGCAGGCGCGCCTCGTCGACGAAGCCGATGCTCTCGCGGAACCCGTCGAGCCGGTTCCAGCCTCGGGTGTAATTGAAATTCAGGAACTGCCGGACCTTGTAGCGCCCTGTTCCCAGCAGATTGGAGAAATAGTTGATATTGGAGACCAAGGCCGTGCGGTAGAACTTCCCGTCCCGCGTGTTGATGTAGCTGCCCAATTCGATGCTCCAGCGCATGTAGCCGAACGAGGTAAAGTAACCCGCGCTGAAATCTCCCCCGACGTACCACCGGTTTCCGAATTCGCCCCATGTGTGGCCGCCGGTCAGCGTGAACCGGAATCCGTAGGCGATATCCTCGTTGACGCCGTAGCCGTAGATCAGATTGGACGTACGGAATCGCTCGCGGTACAGTCCGACGCTCAGCAGAACCGACCGCTTGTTGTGAAAGTACGGGTTCAGCGTGTCGGCGACATCCGGTCGCTGGGTAAACCGCAGGTCGTTGTAGCGGCCCGTAAAAAAAAAGCTGCTGTTCAGCCCCCTGATATAGCGGGATTTGCCGAACCATAGGTTCCACTCCCTGTCCCGACTCTGCACGGTGCTGTCGAGCGGATAGATGCCGATAGGCTCTTTTTGGTAGTAGAAGGAGGCTCCGGCTCCGTAGTCGGTCGGCCGGATGAATTCCTTTTTTATCTCGGCTCCGTAGTCCGTATGGTCGAAACCGTGCCCGGCGATCAGGCGGCCGCTGAAAAAGGTTCCCATGATATTCGGATTCTCGTACTCGAATACGTTTCCTCCGTAATGGCCGTTCTTGTAGTTGATATAGGTACTTATCGCGAACATATGTCCCCAGCCCAGTATGTTGTCGTCGTACAGTTTCACGAACGAGTTGCCGTTACTGCTGACCTCGGCGTCGAGGCTGATCGTCCATTTGTCGCGCGTGGTGACGATTAGATCGACCGTCGAGGTGTCCGCATCGGCCGGAACGGCTTCGATACTCACGTCCGATATGTAGTCCCGCGAGCGAATCAGTCGCCGGTTCCGTATGATCGTGGCTGCGTCGAAGACATCTCCCGGCCGGATGAACAGGTCCTTGCGTATCTGGCTTTCGCGGGTAAGCCTGTGGATGGCGTTGACTTTCCGCTCGCCCCATCGCTCGGTATCGCGGTCGAAGACGTTGTTGCGGACGATGACGACTTGCCCGATCGTTTTCCCATCGTACCGACTGAAATACTCCATATCTTTCCGGGCGGCTTCCAGCTCGGCCTGTCGGTCGCGTTTAGGGGCAGAAATCGTGTTTTGTATCAGCCGGGACAATCCGCTCCTTTTCTTTTCGTCGGCGACGGTGTCGGCTGCCGCAGGCATATCCGTCCCGCTGTTCGCCCGGGCGTGCGGGCAAAACAGCAGGATAGCCAATATGATCGGAGCGAGTTTCCCCATCGGACGCAATCTACACTTTAAAGATAACGTAAATTCGACGCAAAATGTTACGGGCACAGGAAGCGATTCGCTTTTGTGCCCGTAACAATATCCGTTCCCTGAATCGAAGCGCTATCTGACCAAGCCGGAAAATCCCATGAACGCCATAGCCAGTATGCCTGCGGTGAGCAAGGCGATCGGCATCCCTTTCATCGCGGCGGGAATATCTTCCATCTCGAGCCGCTCGCGCAAACCGGCAAACAGCACCAGAGCCAGCGAGAATCCGATCGCCGTAGCCGTCGCGAAGACGACCGATTCGCCCAGATTGTACTCTTTTTGGACGAGCAGGATAGCGATGCCCAATACGGCGCAGTTGGTCGTGATCAGCGGCAGGAAAATGCCCAGAGCCTGATAGAGCGCGGGACTGAGTTTCTTGAGGACGATTTCGACCATCTGTACCAGCGCGGCGATCACCAGAATGAAAATAATCGTCTGCATGTACTCGATATGCAGCGGTACGAGCACGTAGTATTGGATCAGATAGGCCACTACCGACGAAATGGCCATGACGAACGTGACGGCCGCCCCCATGCCCACGGAGGTACTTACCCTGCTCGACACGCCCAAGAACGGGCAGATGCCCAAAAACTGCGACAGGACGACGTTATTGACGAAAATGGAGGCTATGATTATGACGAAATATTCCATGACTATC
>ERZ826051.1750-NODE-1750-length-18834-cov-13.568827_pt1 | contig 18834 bp, 16 predicted proteins | sample MGYA00519928_ERZ826051 | MGnify/ENA primary metagenome ERZ826051 (study PRJEB31778, sample SAMEA3449219) | human gut metagenome | biome: human gut; feature: human-associated habitat; material: faeces | place: United Kingdom | collected 2010/2012 ...
CCCACTCCTAGGGAAGTCGAGGACCAATATGGGAGACCTTAACTTATTAACGCAGACGGGTTTGAACTCATCTGCGATGGGGGAGTTGGAACTACTGCCAGCTCTCTTTACATTGCCACCTGACCGCAGCTTTGCTGCAAAGGATATAACCGCCGGTGGCACACACTTTTGACCTTAAACTACTTATGCAGAAGGAGTGCCTATGAAGTTTAACGATGCCTATTCCCAGATGTTTCCCGGTTACCCCGATGCCGTCAGCCTTCAGCAGGCTGCGGAGATGCTTGGTCTGAACCGCCATACAGTTGGGGAACTGATCCGTTCCCGCCGTCTGTTTGCGCTTAAAATCGGCCGCACCTATCGTATCCCGAAGCTGAGTGTGATCGAGTTCCTGCTCACCGGGCAGAGCACCTTCCCGGCTGGAAATCCGTCGCTGGATGTGGTATGCTGTGGGTGCAGCAACGGACAGCACACCTGTTGACCCAAAGGAGGTTTATGATGAAAACTACAGGGTCTGTCCAAGAGAAAAATGGACGTTTCTATTTCGTGGTCAATCTTTATGATGCCAACGGCAAGCGGAAGATCAAGTGGATCTCCACAGGTTTGACCGTCCGGGGCAACAAGCGCAAGGCAGAATCCATGCTCCGGGAAGTATTGCTCCACTATGATAAGACCGGGGAGCTGCCCACAGGGCGGGGCGGAGCCTACGAAAAAGTAGATGCTAAAACCGCCAAGCCCCTGCCGCTGCCCCTCCAGCCCGTCAACAAGTCGGAGATGTTGTTTCTGGACTATCTCAACGAGTGGGTGCAAATCCATAAAGCATCCATCCAGCCTGCAACCTTTATCAGCTACAATCGGATGATCACCGGGCGCATTACGCAGTATTTTGAGCCGCTGGGCTTGAAGCTGTGCGAGGTCACGCCGCAGGTGCTGGATGAGTTTCAGGAGAAGATCTTGCTGGAGGGCTACACCACTAACACGGTCATTCACTACCACGCCATCTTCGGTAAAGCGTTCAAGGATGCCGTCCGCAAGGATTATCTGGAAACCAACCCGATGCTGAAAGTTGACCGCCCGAAGAAGAACAGCTTCCGGCCCAACTTCTACTCCAAGGATGAAGTCCAGCAGCTGCTGGAAGTATCGCAGGATGACCCCCTGCACCTGTGCATCCTCATTACGGCCTACTATGGCCTGCGCCGCAGCGAGGTACTGGGGTTGAAGTGGTCGTCTATCGACTTTGAGCGCAAGTCCATCACCATCAATCACAAGGTAACGGAACAGTTGGTGAACGGCAAGTACGTTCCTGTGGTCAGCGATGTGATGAAGAACAAGACCAGCTGCCGCACCCTGCCGCTGATCCCGGCTGTGGAAGAAGAACTTCTGAAGCAGAAGGAAAAGCAGCAGCTTTACCGCAAGCTGTTCAAGAAGAGTTACAGCACCGAGTATCTGGATTTCGTCTGCACCGATCAGGAAGGCAAGCTGATCCGCCCGAACTTCGTGACGGAGCACTTCGACTGGCTGTTGACCAAGTACGGGCTGAAGCACATCCGTTTCCACGATCTGCGCCACAGCTGTGCCAGCCTGATGGTGATGAACGGCGTATCCATGAAGCAGGTTCAGGAGTGGCTGGGGCACAGTACCTTTTCTACCACCGCTGACATCTACGCACATCTCGATTACAAGAGTAAACAGGGGTCTGCTGGGGTCATTGCGAACCTTTTGGGAGAATCCAAACTCCCCAAATAATTATGGATTTATCGTTCATGTATAAAGCATACTGTGATGAGGAAAAAGCGGTTTTTCTTTGCTTGATGCAAAAGAAAAAGTCGCAGGTTCGTTTGAATCTGCGACTTCTGGCGGAGATGGTGGGATTCGAACCCACGTGCCCGATTAAGGACAAAACGATTTCGAGTCGTTCTCGTTACGACCGCTTCGATACATCTCCAAGTATATTTTCATGGCAAATTTACGATTCGTATATCGCAAATCGGCCTTGAAACTTGGAACAGTTGCTGTTAGAATATTGTTAGAAAACGCATCGTTCAGACAGGCTTTGAAGCCTGTCAGGACATCAAAATTGACGTTCCCTCGTGTGATATGGAGACATCCGGCGAAGCATCCACTTGGATTTCGAGTCGTTCTCGTTACGACCACTTCGATACATCTCCATATTCATAGCTATATAATTATAGCAAAAAGCCGCCGTTCCGTCAACACTTTCTGCCGGAGGGACCCACAGCGCCAAAGAGGCCCTCTGGTCAGGGATAAGCGGAAGCCGCTGCCAGCCTCTGTGGGGTGGGCACCCTCTTTTTCGTCTCTGCTCCGGGGCACCTTTTTCATGCTGTGCTGTCATTTCCAAGGGCAAGATTGTAAAATCATGGAATCATCGTCTGGATTTTCACAAAATATTACTATTTTGCCAAAAGATTGTACAAACCCTACCTCCCTCTGATGTGCTATACTGAAATCAACAACCGGCCTGTTTCCGGCATTTCTTCTGCCATACAGGCCGCCGAAACAAAGAAGAAAACCAGAAGGAGCAGTATCGATGAGAGAGATCATTTCCTTGAACGAAAACTGGACCCTGTCCTTCCCCAAGGGCGAGCGTCCCACCGAGCAGGTCACCCTGCCCCACACCTGGAACGCTGTGGACGGCATGGACGGCAACGGCAGCTATCTGCGCACCACCGGTGTCTACACCCGCACCTTTACCCAGCCCAAGCAGCCTCTGACTGGCGGCCGCACCTACGTTGAGGTGCTGGCAGCTGCTCTGGCCGCAACCGTGAAGGTCAACGGCCAGGTGGCAACCACCCACGAGGGCGGCTTCTCCATCTTCCGTGCCGATGTCACCGACCTGTGCCACGAGGGCGACAACGAGCTGACCATCGAGGTCTCCAACGAGGACACCCCCTCCATGTACCCCGCTTCCGCCGACTTCACCTTCTACGGCGGCCTGTACCGCGGCGTGAACCTGATCAGCGTGCCCGGCACCCACTTTGACCTGGACTACTTCGGCGGCCCCGGCATCAAGGTCACCCCCAAGCCCACCGAGGACGGCGGTGCCACCTTTGAGATCGAGAGCTGGGTCACCAACGGCGAAGAGGCCTATACCGTGATGTACAGCATCGAGGACTGCTACGGCAACGAAGTTGCTTCCGGCGTGCGCCCCTGCGACAGCACCAAGGTCACCCTGTACGTTCCCGATGCCCAGCTGTGGAGCATGGACGAGCCCAACCTGTACACCGTGACCGCCCGCCTGCAGAAGAACAACGAGACCTTTGATGAGATCTACGCCAACGTGGGTGTCCGCAGCTATACTGTGACCCCGAACGACGGCTTCTCCATCAACGGCGTGCCCACCCCGCTGCGCGGCGTGGCTCGCCATCAGGATCGTCTGTACAAGGGCAACGCCCTGACCGCTGAGGATCACTACGAGGATGCCATGCTCATCAAGGAGCTGGGTGCCAACACCATCCGTCTGGCCCACTATCAGCACAGCCAGGACTTCTACGACGCATGTGACGAGCTGGGCTTCGCCGTCTGGGCTGAGATCCCCTTCATCAGCGTCTTTAAGAAGGACCCCTCCGCTCACCAGAACTGCCGTCACCAGATGACCGAGCTGATCATCCAGAACTACAACCACCCCTCCATCATGTTCTGGGGCCTGTCCAACGAGATCCTCATCGGCGGCATCTGCCAGGAGCTGGTGGACAACCACCACGACCTGCAGAAGCTGGTGCGTGAGCTGGATCCCACCCGTCTGACCACCATTGCCCACGTCTCCAACACCCCTGTTGACGGCCCCATGCATCACATTACCGATGTAGAGAGCTACAACCACTACTTCGGCTGGTACGGCGGCAAGATGGAGCAGAACGGCCCCTGGCTGGACAAGTTCCACGCCGAGCACCCCGACATCTGCATCGGCATCTCCGAGTACGGCACCGAGGGCATCATCAACTGGCACAGCAACGATCCCCAGTGCAAGGACTACACCGAGGAGTATCAGGCACTGTACCACGAGCATCTGGCTCAGGTGTTCGAGGATCGTCCCTGGGTGTGGGCTACCCACTGCTGGAACATGTTCGACTTTGGCTGTGCTGCCCGCAACGAGGGCGGCGTTGCAGGCCGCAACAACAAGGGCCTGATGACCATTGACCGCAAGACCAAGAAGGACAGCTACTTTGTCTACCAGGCATACTGGTCCAAGCTGCCCATGGTCCACATCGCCGGCCGCCGCCATGCACAGCGCGCAGGCGAGACCACCGAGATCAAGGTCTACTCCAACCAGGACACCGTTGTGCTGTACGTCAACGGCAAGGAAGTCGGCCAGCAGACTGCACACCGCGTGTTCAAGTTCAATGTTGCTCTGGAAGAGGGCTTCAACACCATCCTGGCCGTTGCCGGTGACGTGAAGGATTCCATCACGCTGGAAAAGGTCGAGAAGGAGCCTGATTGCTACACTCTGCCTGAGTTCAACGAGCGTCAGGAGGGCGTTGCCAACTGGTTCAAGCAGGTCGGCAGCCTGGATCTGAAGGCTCCGATGGAGTTCCCCGAGGGCTATTACAGCATCAAGGACAGCATGGAGGATCTCTCCAAGAACGAAGAGGCTCTGGCTCTCGCTACCAGGGCTGTCAAGCTGGCCACCAACTTTGACATCAAGCCCGGCGTTGGCATGTGGGATATGATGAAGCGCATGACCCCTGAGGCTATGGCTAAGATGATCAACATGCCCGACGGCTTTATCGAGAGCCTGAACGCACAGCTGATCAAGATCAAGAAGTAAGCACTTCCTGCATCTGAACACCAAAAGCGAACGAACCGCCCCGGCACTGCACAAAGCAGCCGCCGGGGCGGTTTTTGTATGCGGCAAATGGCAAGATGAATCAGGCCGCTGAGATGGTCAATTTCAAACCCAGCTGCTGGAAGATTTTCAGCAGGGTATCCAGATTGGGCATCGTTTTAAAGGATTCGATCCGTGCCACCGAGGATTGCGGAATGCCGCACCTCGCTGCCAGTTCCCGCTGGCTCAATCCCATCGCATTGCGCTGCTCTACCATTGCTTTCACGATTGCAGACATCGCTTCCGCTTCCCGGATATCCTTTGCAATGTCCGGGTCAACAGCTGCCACATGCTCCTTATAATCGTTCCAGGTCCTCATATTCATTCACCCTTTCTTGCAAGCCAATCATCACGTTCCGCTTTTGCTCGTTCAATTTCACGCCGCGGTGTTTTTTGCGATTTCTTCCGAAACTGGTGCAGCAGCACAAACCGGTCACCCCGCCAACAGAAGTAGAATACCCGGTTATTTCCCGGACGCAGCTCCCAGATGCCATCCATCAGATGCTTCGTCACATTCTCGGAAAGCCGTGTTCCGTTGTCCTGCAGCAGCTGGATATACAACACGATCTGTTTATACTGTATTCGCGCATCCTTATTGGATGCGCTTTTTATCCGCAGCTCTTCCAAAAAGTCCCACAGTTCGGAAACGCCTCTGTCGTTCTCGTAAAATTCGACTGTATACATTCATGTTCCTCTTCTATGTGCGGCTTATCCCTCAGCCTTATGATAGCACATTTGCTATCAGTCGTCAATCTATTTTCTCATCTCCCACACTCTCTTGCAAGCCAAAAGGGCCCTGCGGCATTTGCAGGGCCCTTTCGGTTATGGGAGATCATGAAATATCAAAGCATCTTTACCATGCTGCCCCAGCCTGTGGCTCAGCGCTTCTTGCTGCGCTTCTTCTTGCGCGGGGCAGAACGGGCAGGGTTCTGGGTGGGAACAGAATCATTGGAGCGCTTCTGCTCCATCCGATATCTGGCGTAATTGGGAATCACGACCGCGATCACGATCAGCAGGACCCAGACCAGGATGCTGGGCTGCTCGTGGTTGGTGTTGAACAGAAACTGCATGACATTATCCATAGGGTGTTTTCCTTTCCGGCCCAGCAGGCCGCCAGAGGGCTTTTTACAGCCAGATGTTGCCGTTCTCGTCCGGTTTCATGGGCACGGCAATGATGAAGTCCACGATGGTCATAGCGGCAGAGAAACCACTCCAGAAGGTTGCCAGATACAGCAGGCCCAGCACCGGACGCTTGGCATAGAACTGGTGCGCACCAAACGCACCCAGAATGCACAGGCGCATATACTTCTTGCGGCTGACACAGTGCTTTTCACGGTGTTCTCTCCAGTATAACAGGTGGTCGATGGTGTTCCAGATGAACCCATGATCCGGGTCCTTTACCCACTGTGTCTTTTCTTCCATTTACGATGTACCTCTTGTCTGAATTTTGTTCCAAAAGCAGAAAACCGCCCGCCGCAAGGGCGAGCGGTTTTCCTATTTGATTTTACAGGTTTCCGCAGAAAATTGCAAGTACCAATTAGGCGTTCTCAGCCATGGCCTTCATCTTGATCTGAGCGACCTCATCCTGGATCTCTTCCATCTTCTCCTTGGTCAGGGGATAGAACTTCATAGCGATCAGGTTGCAGACCAGGCCGATCATGATCATGCCGTATGCGCAGAAGACAACGCCGCCGCGCAGGCCCGGGGTAACAGGGTCACCCATAACGGGGTTGTGGTCGGTGTAGCCGCACATGCTGAACATGACACCGGCGACCATGGGTGCGAAAGAGGAGACCAGCTTATCCACGAAGCTGAACAGGGTGCCCATCAGGCCGGGGACGTACTTGCCGGTACGGTAGACTTCGTAGTCGGCGCAGTCAGCGGTCATGGGGATAACGATGTTGCCGGAAATGCCCTGGAAACCAGCGGCGATGATGGTCAGAACGAGGTACAGGATCAGGAAGTAGCCCCAGTTCAGAGCACCGGTAGCGGGGTTAGAGGTCATGGTGGTGGGATCGCCCAGCAGCCACAGGGCTGCCAGAGCGCCGTTAATGACCAGACCACCCACAGAGCCGATCAGCATGGCCTTGCGCTGACCCAGTCTGGTAGCAAAGAAGCTGATGAACAGGAAGCACACGATGGTGCTGGGAATGGTGACCAGACCGGTAACGTTACTCTGCAGCAGGTTGGAACCGGCAATGCAGGCGAACATGGCGACCATGACGGCGCTGGACTTTGCAGAAGAACCCAGCTTATCGGTAGATGCGGACAGGACCAGCATCTGGATGGCACGGTTGTTCTTCAGGGTATCCCAGTAATCCTTCAGGCCGACCTTGACAGGTTTGCCGGTGCCGAAGAACTCGGAACGATCCTTGGGAGCGATGGAGATCACAGCGATGATGGTGAAGATCGCAGACATGACAGCGGTCATCTTCCACAGGGTGTCAAAGAACTCCAGAGATGCGTAACCGCCCACATCGTTGTAGCTGTTGGCGATACGGGGAATGATGATGCCCAGGATAGCAAACACCAAGGTGTTATACACACCGTCGAAAGAAGCGAACATGGGGCGCTGTTTGGGATCGTTGGTCACACAAGACTGAGCGGACTTGGTAACGACACACTGGCAGGTGTAGCCCAGGTAGTAGACCATCAAAACGACCACATAGAAGGGGAAGCGCACGCCCTGAGGCAACTTGTGGGTCACATGGAATGCGACCCAGCTGGTGACGCACAGGATGATCTGACCGATCACGATGAACGGGCGGTTCTTACCGAACTTGCCGTTGGTCTTATCGACCATGAAGCCGACGAACGGGTCAGTGACACCGTCCCAGATACGCATCATCATGGTCAGGGAAGAAGCGACCATCATGCCAACGCCGACCCAGCCCATCAGGTAGTAGGTGGCGTAGTTCATCATCATCAGATAAACGTTGGTTGCGGTGTTGTTCAGCGCGTAGCCTGCGATACGCCACAGGGGAACGCGGTGGATGCCGTTGTGCTCATAGTCCTTATCATAGAACTTATCCGGCAGACTTCTGGTTTTTGCCATTTCATTCTCTCCTTTGTTCACACAGGAACATTCTCCGTTTTCTCCATGGGGCTTACAGCTGCCACTGCGTACCAGCCCGTCCGGAACTTTATGTCTATATTATGAACGCTTTTTGATATATCTGTTAGTAATATTTTAAGGTAAAACAGGTCAATTTTACGATTATGGTAAAAGTTTCACTAATGTGAAAAATTCTATTGTGCTTATTGCACAATCAATTGATATACTAGTATAGCACAACGCCAGTTAGCTGCCACTATGTTCTGCGCCGGAGAACGGGCCTGCAAACGCCAAAAAGGGCCCACGGCAAATGCCGCAGGCCCTTTCTGGCGCTAGGAGGTAAATGAATGAATAGAGGAAGATGTCAGATCAGGATGTCACCGTTCTCATCGGCCTGCATGGGCAGTGCAATGAGAAGGTCGGTCACGCAGAGGAAGAAGGGCACCATGCTCCAGAAGAACAGGGTGTAGAAGGCCGCCAGCGCATACCGCTTTTCATAGTAGCGGTGGCCGCCGCACCAGCCCAGAAACAGGCAGAGCAGAAGGTACTTCTTTTTGTTCACCTTGTGCCTTACGCGGTTCTTTTTCCAATCGTGATACTTACCAATGAGGCCCGGGCTCTTCTCCTTTTCAAGATCGATGCCGGCTTCCAGCTTGGCATCCTGCAGCGCCAGCTCCGCCTTGATAAAGTCATCCCGTGTGAACTCTTCGCCGGTCTCCAGCTTGTGGAACACATCGTCCGTTACCTGCTGGCGGCTGCCGGTGCCGTAATAGCCGGTGCTCCAATCGTCCTTTTCCTCGTCGTAGTGCTCCACATCGCCCAGCAGCTCGCCGGTGGTGGGAGCCTTTTCCGGGGCCTCAGCGGAGGGGGCCGGGGTGATCTCAGGGGTCTGGTTCAGCTTGTTTTCTTCTGCCATAGTGGTATTCCTTCCGGGTCTCAGGGTATCAGAAAGTCCTGCGGCAGAGGATGGCCCGCCGCAGGACATTTCCGGTTACGATGCAGGACAGCGGCGCTGTCCCGGATTCAAAATTTCCGCAGGGAGATGGTTGGCATTAAGCCTGCTTTGCAGCAGCCTCAGCCTTGATGCGGCCGATCTCAGCCTGGATCTCTTCCATCTTCTCCTTGGTCAGGGGATAGAAGTGCATGGCAACAACGTTGCACAGCCAGCCAACGATGGGCAGCAGGACGAAGCAGCCGATGGTTGCCCAGAAGATGCCGTCAGAGTACGGAGTCAGGGTGTCGGGCAGAGCGTCCTTGAAGCCGGCCACGGAGTAGAACAGGGCCACCAGAGTGGCTGCCAGAGAAGAGACCAGCTTATCCACAAAGCTGAACAGGGTGCCCATCAGGCCGGGGACGTACTTGCCGGTACGGTAGACTTCGTAGTCGGCGCAGTCAGCGGTCATGGTGATAACGATGGAGGAGGACAGAGCCTGCACACCGCGCCATGCGATGATCAGCAGGATGAAGATCAGGCCCACTGCGCTCCAGCCGGTGAACAGGGTGCCCCAGGTGTCAGGACGGATGATACGGAATGCGGGGAGCGCAAACTTGGAAGCATCGCCCTTGGGGTTCACAAAGACCAGGAACAGGGTGATGATGATAGAACCGATGATGCCGCCATAGGTGCCGGTCATCATGGAAGCCTTCTGGCCCATCTGACGTGCGATCTTGTTCATCAGCAGGATGGAGATCAGAGCGATGGGGATAGAGGTGATCTGAGAGTAGCTGGAGAATGCGGCATAGTTGCCGAAGATGATGCCGAACAGGCAGATCATAACAGTGGAGTTGCTCATGGTGGACATGAACAGCTTATCAGTAGATGCGGAGACCACCAGCATCTGGATAGCGCGGTTGTGAGCCAGGGTGTCGACGTAATCCTTCACGCCGACCTTCTGGGCGGTGCCCAGACCGAAGTACTTGGAGTTATCCTTACGCCACAGAGCAATGATGGCGCAGACTGCAAACACTGCAGACAGGCCGCCGAACATCAGCTGCATGGTGGTGAACAGGCCGGGGTTGTAGAAGGCGGACAGGCTGCCGCCGGACTTCTCCACGATGCCTGCCAGAGAGGGGTTCTGTGCCACCAGAGAAGCGATCTCAGCAGCGTTGTTCTCAGCAGTCAGGGTGAACTTGGGAACCAGGCTGTCGGTAACGACGACAGGGAAGAGAATGTTCATCAGGATGATGTTGTACACGGTATCGCACATTGCGAAGATGGGGCGCTGCTTGGGATCGTTGGTCAGGCAGGTCTGAGCAGACTTGGTGACAACGCACTGGCAGGTGTAGCCCAGGATGTAGACCATGTAGATGATGATGAACGCAACAAAGCGGACACCAGTGCCCATCTTGGGGATGAAGTTGAACATCACGAAGGTGGTGACGAACATGATGATCTGACCGATGACAATGAACGGACGGTTTTTGCCGAACTTGCCGTTGGTCTTATCGACCATCATACCAACGAACGGGTCGGTGACACCGTCCCAGACACGCATGATGGTAACAATGGAACCGGCCAGCACGGATGCCAGACCGACGATACCGATCAGGAAGTAGCTGATGTAACCGACCACCAGCATGTAGGTGTTGGTGGAGGTGTTGTTCAGAGCGTACATCATGATCTCCCACATTTTCGCTCTGTGGATGCCGTTTTCTTCAAGCGGCTGTTTGACCTTTGCCATAGAGAAGCTCTCCTTTCAATTCTGCGGCCGGTGTGCTGCCACTCACTCCGGCCTTTCATTCGGTCCCCCGTGGGCTGCGGCTGCCACATCGCGAACCGGGGGATTTTTATGTATATATTATGAACTATCCATCAAATTTCTGTTAGTAAAATTTTGAGGTAAAACAGGACAATTTTACTCTCCTTGGGCGAAATCAACAGTTTTAAAAAACGACGTTCGTCATTTTGCACATGATCGTAAGATACTAGTACAGCACATTCCACAAAACAAACTTGTATTCCAACCGCGCGCAAAAAAGAATACAAGGAAAGTGCGGAAATATCCAAAAAATTTTCTAGTTGTTCCGCGCGGCGGCCTATTATAATAGGTATAGCATCTGCGGCTCTGTGGCATGGGCCGCTGCGTTCAAAAGAAAAGGAGAAAACACTATGGCAGTGAAAGCATCCGAGCGTGTAAAGCGCTACCAGAACCCCAACGGCCCCACCATCAGCACTGTGGAGCGCAAGGTCATCGAGCAGAACGGCCTGTATTTCAAGGACATCGACGGCACCGGCACCGTCAGCGCAGTCAACGACTGGCGCTTGACCCCGGCTGAGCGCGCCGAGGCCTATGTCAAGGTTCTGACCACCAGCGAGAAGATCGGCCAGATCTTCACCTCCGACTGGCGCATGGGCCCCAAGTATCCTTCCCCCCGTCTGGCAGCCAACGGCCACAAGCCCGTGGCGGACGAGAGCGGCCTGCTGGACGAGGCACCCGTGAACGTCTCCGACAGCATCTTCGGCTCCCAGTCCCTGCCCAGCACCTCTGACATGGTCAAGAAGAGCTTCAACCGCCACGTCATCCTGCGCGAGAGCCCCACGCCCGAGGATCTGGCAGATTACCTGAACCAGCTGCAGTATCTGACCGAGACCTGCGATCACTTTGTTCCCATGCAGGTCATGTCCAACAGCCGCAACGAGAACGGTGAGGTCGTGTTCGGCATGAACGATGCCACCGGCGTGTTTGCCACCTATCCCGGCACCCTGGGCATTGCTGCTGCCGTCAAGGGCACCGCACGCATCGACATCATCGACAAGTTTGCCGACACCATCCGCCGCGAGTGGAATGCCTGCGGCCTGAAGAAGGGCTACATGTACATGGCCGACTGCGTCACCGACCCCCGTTGGCAGCGCACCTTCGGCACCTTTGGCGAAGATCCCGCACTGATCGAGGAGATCTTCGACCACCTGATCCCCGGCATCCAGGGCGGCAGCAACGGCGTTACCCCCGAGGGTGTTTCCATGACCGTGAAGCACTTCCCCGGCGGCGGTGCCCGTGAGAACGGCTTTGACCCCCACTATGCAGCAGGCCAGTGGAACATCTACGCCACCCCCGGCTCCCTGCAGAAGTACCACATCCCGGCATTCCGCGCAGCCATCCGCCACAATGCCGAGTCCATCATGCCCTACTACTCCAAGCCCAGCGCTGAGAAGAGCGCTCCGCAGGAGGACTTCAACGGCAACCCCATCGAGCTCCAGCCCTACGGCTTTGCCTACAACAAGGTGTTCATCGACGGCCTGCTGCGCGGCCAGATGGGCTTCAAGGGCTACATCAACTCCGACACCGGCATTGTTCACAATATGTGCTGGGGCGTTGACATGCTGGACGAGCCCGAGCGCATCGGCTATGCAGTCACCCAGAGCGGCGTGGACCTGATCTCCGGCCTGCTGGACAACGAGCTGGGCGAGGAGAGCTACGCCCGCGGCACCAACGACTACTACGACACCCACGCGGTGCCCGCCGGCTTCAAGAAGGAAGATCTGGTGCTGACCGATGCCAGCCTGAACCGCGCTGTCAGCCGCACCCTGACCGAGCTGTTCCGTCAGGGCATGTTCGAGGACACCTACGCCGACCCCAGGAAGGCCGCCGAGGTCGTTGCCACCAAGGCCGACTGGGAGGAAGCTTCCCGCGTGCACCGCGAGTCCGTTGTCCTGCTGAAGAACGACGGCACCCTGCCCCTGAAGGACGGCACCAAGGTCTACGCTGAGGCCTTTGGCAAGAGCGCCGAGGCCGGTGAGGCCGCCACCAAGGCCCTGCGCGAGATGCTGGGCAATGTCACTCTGGTGGACACTCCCGATGAGGCCCAGGTGGCCCTGCTGATGGTCAGCCCCCAGTCCGGTGCATACTTCAACGCCACCCCGGGCTACCTGGAGCTGGACATCTGCGAGGACAAGACTGTCTGCAACGTGGACGAGAGCGGCAAGCCCACCACCGAGACCCACAAGGAGACCACTCTGGTGGGCGCAAACCGTCTGGCCGGTATCGCTGCTGCGGTCCACGCCCACGGCGGCAAGGTCGTTTCCAACATCAACTGCCCGCTGGCCTGGGAGGTCGGCAATGTGGAGAAGGTCTCCGACGCTCTGACCGTCGGCTTTGACACCTACCCCTCCGCAACGCTGGATGTGATGTTCGGCCGCTTTGCTCCCGTTGGCAAACTGCCCCTGACCCTGCCCAAGGGCGACGAGGTGCTGGCTGTGAACGCGGACGGTGTCTGCATCAGCCCCAACGACGTGCCCGGCTTTGCAAAGGATGCCTACATGCCCGACAGCATGAAGGACGAGAACGGCAAGGCTTACGCCTACCGTGATGCCGCAGGCAACTACTACGAGATGAACTTCGGCCTGACGTTCTGAGGGCAGCCCTCTCCGTCTCGCTCAAACCAAAGGAGACACTTTCCATGGCACAAACGCAGAAAAAACAGCAAGATATGGGCACGGGTGACGTGAAAAAGCTCCTGCTCCAGCTGATGATCCCCGCCGTTGTGGCGCAGGTGGTCAACCTGCTGTACAACATCGTGGACCGCATCTACATCGGCCACATCTCGGGGATCGGCGCGGCGGCTCTGACCGGCGTGGGCCTGTTTACCCCCATCCTGATGCTCCTGAACGCCTTTGCCATGCTCATCGGCTCCGGCGGCGCGCCCCGCACCGCCATCGCCATGGGCCAGGGCGACAAGAAGCAGGCAGAAAAGATCGTCAGCAACAGCTTTACCATGCTGCTGCTCTTCTCGGTCGTCCTGACCATCGTCTTTTACGCCGCCGCACCCACCCTGCTGCGGCTGTTTGGCGCCAGTGACACCACCCTGCCCTACGCTCTGGCTTACAGCCGCATCTACATTCTGGGCACCATCTGCGTGCTGATCGTGCTTGGCATGAACACCTTCATCACTGCGCAGGGCTTTGCCAAGATCAGTATGCTGACCACCGTCATCGGCGCGGTCATCAACATCGTGCTGGACCCCATCCTCATCTTCGGGCTGGGCATGGGCGTAAAGGGTGCTGCCATTGCCACCGTGCTGAGCCAGGCAGTGGGTGCCATCTGGGTCATCCGCTTCCTCACCGGCCCCAAGACCATCCTCAAGATCCGCAAAGAGGACATGAAGCTGGAAGGGAAGATCATCATGCCCGTGCTGGCACTGGGCATTTCCACCTTCGTCATGCTCTCCACCGAGAGCCTGCTGTCCATCAGCTTCAGCTCCAGCCTGGCCCGCTACGGCGGTGACGTGGCTGTGGGTGCCATGACCGTGATCACCAGCGCCTCCCAGCTGTGCACCATGCCCATCTCGGGCATCTGCCAGGGCGGCCAGCCGGTGATGAGCTTCAACTTCGGTGCAGGCAAGAAAGACCGCGTCAAGCAGGCATTCCGCTTCCAGCTGACCCTCTGCCTGAGCTACACCACCATCTTCTGGCTGCTGATGATGCTGGTTCCCGGTGCAGTGGCTGGCATCTTCACCTCGGATGCCTCCCTGATCGATTACACCACCTGGGCCATGCGCATCTACATGGCGGGCATCTTCTCCACCGGTGTCCAGATCGCCTGCCAGCAGAGCTTTATGGCGCTGGGTCAGGCCAAGGTCAGCCTGCTGCTGGCCTGCCTGCGCAAGCTCATCCTGCTCATCCCCCTCATCTTCATCCTGCCCCATGTGGTCGCGAACCCTGTGTTCGGCGTGTTCCTTGCCGAGCCCGTCAGTGACATCATCGCCGCTACCGTGACCGCCACCACCTTCTTCCTCCAGTTCAATAAGATCCTGGACAAGGGCGCTGGCAGGGTCTGATGCCTTGTCCGCCTGAAAATAATCATCCGTATCACCACAACCATCTGATCAAAAAAGGAGTATCCTCGTGGAAAAGAATGTTCTGAACACCGACCTGTCCGGCAAGGTTGCCGTGGTCACCGGTGCCAGCGGCACCCTTTGTTCCATTTTCGCCAAGGCTCTGGCCCGGGCAGGAGCCAAAGTGGCTCTGCTGGGCCGCAACATGGAGAAGCTGAAGGAGCTGGCCAATGCGATCGAGGCAGAAGGCGGCGTTGCCAAGGGCTACACCTGCAACGTTATGAACAAGGCCAACTGCCTGCAGGTGGCAGAGGAGGTGATGGCGGATCTGGGTCCCTGCGACATTCTGGTGAACGGTGCCGGCGGCAACAACCCCCGGGCCAACACCGACAAGGAATTCTTCGAGATGGCGGATCTGGACGATGACACCGTGACCTTCTTCGATCTGGACGAGAGCGGCGTGGAGATGGTGTTCAACCTGAACTTCATCGGCACCCTGCTGCCCACGCAGGCCTTTGCCCGGCAGATGGTGGGCCGCCCCGGCTGCAACATCATGAACATCTCCAGCATGAACGCCTACCTGCCCCTGACCAAGATCCCGGCCTACTCCGGCTCCAAGGCTGCCGTCACCAACTTCACCCAGTGGCTGGCAGTGCACTTCAGCAAGGTGGGCATCCGGGTCAACGCCATTGCCCCGGGCTTCTTTGCCAGCGAGCAGAACGCACGGCTCCTCTACAACGAGGACGGCACCCCCACCGCCCGCACCGAAAAGATCCTGGCTGCCACCCCCATGGGCCGCTTCGGCGACAGCGAAAAGGATCTGGTGGGTGCCCTGCTGTTCCTGCTGAACAACGAGGCTGCCGGCTTCATCACCGGCATCTGCCTGCCCATTGACGGCGGCTTCTCCGCCTACTCTGGTGTCTGATGAGGGCCCCGGCCTGAGCTGCAGACCCTGAGAGAAACAATAAGAGCCCCGGAGCTGCAGTTTCCATGCAGCTCCGGGGCTCTTTCTCGTTTTTTACAGACCGGCCAGCAGGATGGCCAGCACGGCTTTCTGCACATGGAGACGGTTCTCGGCCTCGTCAAAGATCTCGTCGGCGTGCTCTTCAAAGACAGCGGTGGAGATCTCCTCGCCCCGGTGCGCAGGCAGGCAGTGGAGGAGCATGGCATCGGGCTTTGCGCCCTCCATCAGCCTGCTGGTCACCTGAAAGCCCGCGAAGTCCCGCAGACGGCGCTCACTTTCGGGGGTGCCGGGGGCCGTGTTCCATGCGGCGGTCACCACCACATCGGCATCCTTCACACCCTCGGCGGGGTCGGTGAGCAGGTGGAACTTTTCGCCATACTTGTGGGCGAACATCAGCACGTCGGCGGCAGGGCGGTAGCCCTCGGGGCAGACACAGGTCACACGCATCCCTGCCAGCAGGCCGCCCACGATAAGGCTGTTTGCCATGCTGCAGCCATCCCCGATGAAGCAGAGCTTCTGGCCCTCCAGCGTGCCCCGGCGCTCCCGGATGGTCATCAGGTCGGCCAGCACCTGGCAGGGATGGGCGTAGTCGGTCAGGCCGTTGATCACGGGCACACCGGCCAGCTCGGCAAACTCTTCCAGATCGCACTGGCGGTAGGTGCGCCAGACCACGCAGTCGTAGTAGCGGCCCAGCACCCGGGCGGTGTCCTTGAGGGGCTCGCCCCGGCCGGACTGCAGCTCGGTGGCGGCGTTCATGTAATTGCCCAGACCGCCCAGCTGGTAGACACCCACCTCAAAGCTGGTGCGGGTGCGGGTGGAATTTTTGGAGAACATCAGCGCCACGCTCCTACCCTTGAGCAGCGCCGGGGTCGTCCCGGCCTTCTGCTCTGCCTTGAGCTCCTCCGCCACATCAAGGATGTGGTGGAGCTCAGCGGGGGAGAGGTCGCTCATTTTCAGCAGATGTTTCATGCCTGCTCCTTTGGAGCCTTCTGCTCCATCTCGGTCAGCACCTCGTTCAGGATGCCCAGAGCCTTTTCCACATCGTGGGCGGTCAGGGTCAGCGGGGGCAGCAGACGCAGGCGGCTCTTGGCCGTGAGCACCAGCAGGCCCTTTTCGCGGCAGGCAGCCAGCACGTCCGCGGCCTGGATGCCGCCAAAGAACTCGATGCCCACCATCAGGCCAATGCCGGAAAGGTTCTTGACCATGGGCAGCTTGGCCAGACCAGCACGCAGCTGGACGGCCCGCTCACTGACATTGGCCAGGAAGCTCTGATCCATCCGATCCACCACCACATTGGCACCGGCGCAGACCACCGGGTTGCCGCCAAAGGTGGATCCGTGGCTGCCGGGGCCCATGCCCTCGGCGGTCTTTTCGTTCAGCAGAACGGCACCGATGGGCAGGCCGCCGCCCAGGCCCTTGGCCAGCGTGACGATATCGGGCTTGAGGTTGTAGTGCTCACAGCACAGGAAGGTGCCGGTGCGGCCCACGCCGGTCTGCACCTCGTCCACGATGAGGACGAGGTCTTTTTCGTCGCAGAGGGCGCGGACAGCCTGCACATACTCGGGTTCCAGCGCCACAACACCGCCCTCGCCCTGTACCAGTTCCAGCATGACAGCGCAGGTGTGGCGGTCCACCATCTCGGTCAGGGCGTCGATGTCGCCGGCCTTGACGTACTGGAAGCCCTCGTTGAAGGGGCCGAAGTAGTTGTGGAACACGCCCTGTCCGGTGGCGGTCAGGGTAGCAATGGTACGGCCATGGAAGCTGTTGACCAGCGTGATGACGTTGTAGCGGTCAGCACCGTATTTGTCGAAGCTGTACTTGCGGGCGGCTTTGATGGCACCCTCATTGGCCTCTGCGCCCGAATTGCCGAAGAACACCTTGCTCATGCCGGTGCGCTTGCAGAGCTTTTTGGCCAGCTTGCCGCAGGGAGCGGTATAGTAGAGGTTGGAGGTGTGCTGCAGCTTGTGTGCCTGCCCGGAGACGGCCTCGGCCCAGGTCATATCGCAGTAGCCCAGGCTGTTGACGCCGATGCCGCTGGTGAAGTCGAGGTACTTCTGCCCCTCGGGGCCTTCGGCATAGAGGCCGTGGCCCTTCTCGATGGCGATGGGGTTGCGTGCGTAGGTATGCAGGACATACTCGTTGTCCCGCTTGATGACTTTTTCGGAATCCATAATATCTACCTCCTGACGGTGGAGCCACATACTTTCCCTCTTTGCCAAAGGCTCCCCTACAAGGGGAGCTGGCGCGAAGCGCCTGAGAGGTTGTACGAAGGAGAGCCTAGCCGTGAATTGCAGCGAGGCTAAACCTCTCCGTCACGGCTGGCGGCGGTCATCGCTGTTGCCTATCGAGGGGAGGCCTTGGCATATCGGAAAGTTTTCTTATCAACTATTATAGGGTACTCCGGCGCATCGCGCAACCCTTATTCGTGATGGCTGCGGCGATAGAAGCGGGTACCGGAGCCACGGTCGGAGAACAGCTCCAGCAGGATGGAGTGCGGCACGCGGCCATCAATGATGACAGCCTCGTGGACGCCCTGATAGATCGCATCGGCCATGCCGCCGATCTTGGGGATCATGCCGCCCGCGATGATGCCGGCGGACTTGTAGCCCTCGATCTCGGAGACCTCCACCTCGGGGATGAGGGTGGACTCATCTTCCTTATCCCGCAGCAGGCCCGCAATATCAGTCATGGAGACGAGTTTTTCGGCCTTGAGCGCGATCGCGATCTGTGCGGCGGCGGTGTCAGCGTTGACGTTATACGCCTGGCCCAGGTCGTCCATGCCCACCGTTGCAATAACGGGGATATAGCCGCTGTCCAGCAGGCTGGAGATCAGCGTCGGGTCCACGTGGACGATCTCTCCCACATGGCCCAGCTGAGGGTCAAGCTCGGTGCAGCGGAGCATCTGGCCGTCCATGCCGCAGAGGCCGACGCCGCGGCCCCGCAGCTTTGCCACGAGGTCCTTGTTCACCTTACCGGCCAGCACCTGCTGGACGATCTCCATGGTAGCGTCGTCGGTGACGCGCAGGCCGCCCGCAAAGCGGCTCTCGACGCCCACTTTTTTGAGCATCTCATTGATGGCAGGGCCGCCGCCGTGTACCAGGACCACCCGCACGCCCAGCAGGGTCAGGGTGACGAGGTCGTTCATGACCGCGTTTTTCAGCGTCTCGTTGATCATGGCGTTGCCGCCGTATTTGATGACCATGG
>ERZ826051.1757-NODE-1757-length-18740-cov-31.678619_pt1 | contig 18740 bp, 15 predicted proteins | sample MGYA00519928_ERZ826051 | MGnify/ENA primary metagenome ERZ826051 (study PRJEB31778, sample SAMEA3449219) | human gut metagenome | biome: human gut; feature: human-associated habitat; material: faeces | place: United Kingdom | collected 2010/2012 ...
TTAAAAAGGGCAGACTGTTTGAGCGTAGCGAGTTTCTGCCCTTTAGCCGGAGGAAACACCGGAGTAGTCGGAAAAACGCAGCCTTGATTCTTTCTTTTTGGTTCCTTTTCTTTCGTATCAAGACGAAAGAAAAAGAACTGATTCTCCCTCTATATCAAAAACTTTTATTAGTTTTGCTCTTTGTAATATCTCAAACTCTTAAAATAGAAGCAAATGAAAAAAGGTTTGAAAATCGCAGCTATCACAGTAGGAGTCATCATCATTCTGATGTTCCTTCTTCCTTTCGCCTTCCAGGGAAAGATAGCCGACATTGTAAAAACAGAAGGCAACAAGATGCTTAATGCACAATTTGACTTTAAGAACCTTAACATTAGCCTGTTCCGTAACTTTCCACAGGCTTCTGTCACTCTCGAGGATTTCTGGTTAAAAGGTACTGGTGAATTTGCCAACGACACCCTTGTACAGGCCGGAGAAGTTACTGCCGCAGTCAACTTATTCTCTCTTTTCGGAGATAGCGGTTACGATATTTCTAAAATATTTATTGAAGATACACGTTTACATGCCATTGTATTGCCGGACGGACGTGCCAACTGGGATATTATGAAACCGGATACAACAGCAACAGCCGAAGCTCCTGTTTCAGAAGAAGAAGCATCTTCTCCTTTCAAAGTGAAGCTACAACGCTTTGTTATCAAAAACATGAACCTGATTTATGACGATCAACAAGGGAAGATGTATGCTGATATCCGCGACTTTAACGCAGTCTGCGCCGGAGACTTAGGAAGTGACCGCACTACTCTGAAGTTGGAAGCGGAAACCAAATCACTTACTTACAAGATGAATGGAATCCCTTTCCTGGCCAATGCCAATATCTCCGCAACAATGGATGTGGATGCCGACCTTGCCAATAACAAATACACATTAAAAGACAACACCATCCGCCTCAACGCCATTCAGGCAGGTATCGACGGTTGGGTAGCCTTGAAAGATCCGGCTATCGACATGGACTTGAAACTTAACACGAACGATATCGGGTTTAAGGAAATCTTGTCACTGATTCCAGCCATTTATGCAACGGAATTCTCCAGTCTGAAAACAGACGGAACCGCTACGCTTACTGCAACGGCCAAAGGTATCTTGCAAGGCGACACCGTTCCTGCATTCAACATTGATATGCAAGTCAAGAATGCCATGTTCCGCTATCCGGCTTTACTGGCAGGAGTGGATCAAATCAATATCAGTGCCAACGTCCAGAACCCGGGAGGAAATATCGACCTGACGACGGTCAATATCAATCCTTTCAGTTTCCGTCTTGCCGGAAATCCGTTTAGCCTGACGGCTAATGTAAAAACACCGATCAGCGATCCGGACTTTAAAGCTGAAGCTAAAGGGATTCTCAATTTAGGTATGATAAAACAAGTCTATCCACTTGGAGATATGGAGTTGAACGGTACCATTGACGCCGATATGCAAATGTCAGGACGCCTTTCCTATATCGAAAAAGAGGAATACGAACGTATGCAAGCTTCAGGTACTATCGGACTGACGGGTATGAAACTCAAAATGAAAGATATGCCGGACGTAGAAATCAAGAAGTCTCTCTTCACTTTCACCCCGAAATACCTCCAGTTGAGCGAGACAACCGTCAACATCGGAAAGAATGATATCACAGCCGACAGTCGGTTTGAAAACTATATCGGTTACGCATTGAAAGGTACTACATTGAAAGGAAACCTGAATATTCGTTCCAACTATTTCAATCTGAACGACTTCATGGCCGCTTCTGCGGATGAAGCGACTGCATCAGAAACTGCGTCTACCGACTCCGTAGCTACAGCTGCCACGGGTATTATGGAAGTTCCCCGCAACATCGACTTCCAAATGGACGCTAACCTGAAACAGGTGTTATTCGATAAGATGTCTTTCAATAATATGAACGGCAAGCTTGTGGTAAAAGATGGCAAAGTGGATATGAAAAACCTCTCCATGAACACCATGGGTGGCAACGTGGTCATGAACGGCTACTACTCCACTGCCAACGTAAAGAAGCCGGAAATGAAAGCCGGATTCAAACTCTCCAATATCGGTTTCGCACAAGCTTACAAAGAATTGGACATGGTGCAGAAGATGGCTCCTATCTTCGAAAACCTGAAAGGTAATTTCTCCGGAAGTATTAATATACTGACAGATTTGGATGCAACCATGAGCCCTGTACTGAATACAATGCAAGGTGATGGCAGCCTTTCCACCCGTGATCTTAGTTTGAGCGGAGTGAAAGCAATCGACGAAATAGCCGATGCCGTTAAACAGCCAAGTCTGAAAGACATGAAGGTGAAAGATATGACACTGGATTTCACCATCAAAGACGGACGCGTAGAAACCAAACCGTTCGATATCAAGATGGGAGACTACACATTGAATCTTTCCGGTAGCACAGGCCTCGATCAAACCATCGACTACTCCGGAAAAGTGAAGTTGCCGACATCTGTAGGCAATATCTCTAAACTAATGACTCTTGACTTGAAGATCGGAGGTTCATTTACCTCTCCGAAAGTCAGCGTCGATACTAAAAGCATGGCCAATCAAGCTGTCGAGGCTGTAGCCGATGAAGCTATCAGCAAACTCGGACAGAAACTGGGACTGGACTCTGCCGCTACCGCCAATAAGGATTCAATCAAACAAAAGGTGACAGAGAAAGCAGCAGAAAAGGCACTGGATTTCTTAAAAAAGAAACTCAAATAAGAGAGAAGGAGAATGAATTATGCTTCTGAAGCTATATGACAAAAATAATAACCCGCAGGATTTACAACGAATCATCGACATCCTGAATGACGGCGGACTGATTATCTATCCCACTGATACGATGTACGCCATCGGCTGTCATGGTTTGAAGGAACGTGCTATAGAACGGATATGCCGGATCAAAGAGATAGACCCTAGAAAGAACAATCTGTCTATCATCTGTTATGACTTGAGTAGCATCAGCGAATATGCGAAAGTAGACAATAATATATTCAAGCTGATGAAGCATAATCTTCCAGGGCCATTCACCTTTATTTTGAACGGAACCAACCGGTTACCCAAAATCTTCCGCAACCGGAAAGAAGTGGGTATCCGTATGCCGGATAATAATATCATCCGCGAAATCGCACGCCTGCTGGATGCTCCCATTATGACGACCACTCTGCCCTACGAAGAGCATGAGGACTTGGAATATATGACAGATCCCGAACTGATAGATGAGAAGTTCGGTGACATTGTCGATCTGGTCATTGACGGAGGTATCGGAGGTATAGAACCTTCCACTGTAGTGAAATGTACCGACGACGAACTGGAAATCATCCGGCAAGGGAAAGGCTGGCTGGAAGAGGTATAAAAGCCGAAAAATGAATCGAACTGGTATGCTATATGATAGGAACGTGAATAAATAAGTTTTATTATTAGTAGCATGCCAGTTCGTTTATACACAGCAAAACAACGATTGGTTATCCCCCCAACAAACCAAAACCATCATATTCATCATGAAAAAATTAAATCACATCGGCATCTTTCTTGTATGTCTATTCATTACTATCCAATCATTTGCAAGTGAACCCATACGGGTAGCGTGCATAGGAAACAGTATTACTTATGGAGCATTCATCCCCAACCGGGAAATGAACTGCTATCCGGCACAACTTCAAGCTTATCTGGGAGATGGGTATGAGGTCAAAAACTTCGGAGCCTCTGGTCGAACTATATTGTCTAAAGGAGATTACCCATATTCCGAAACAGATACCTACAAAGCATCTCTGGAATATCAGCCCGATATTGTATTAATCAAATTAGGTACTAACGATACCAAACCGCAAAACTGGAAATACAAAAACGAATTCAAAGACAATTACCAGACATTAATTGACACATACCGGAATCTGAAATCACATCCACGTATTATTCTCCTGACTCCTATCCGTTGTTTCCTGCCGGAGGGTTCGGAAATCAATGCACAACTGATAGAAAACGAGGTACGCCCCACGGTGGAAGAATTGGCCTGGAAAAATCAACTGGAAATTATCAATCTGTTTAATCTCTTCGGCGACCAGTGGGATTCGGTTATGCTACCGGACAAACTGCACCCCTCTTCTATCGGAGCAGGAGTCATGGCCCAAAAGATATATGAATATCTCGCTGTAAAAGCAACAGCTTCTCCAACAAAGCTGCAGACATCACTGGGAATACAAGATGCCAAACGATTCAACTTCCATGGACACCAAGGGTATGAATTTGAGAATGAGGGAGTAAAATGCCTTGTAGTAGAGCCCGCAAAAGAAGCCATAGGAAAACCTTGGATGATTCGTGCACGCTTTTGGGGGCATGAGCCACAGACTGACATAGCATTATTGGAACATGGCTTTCATATTGTTTACTGTGATGTAGCCGACTTATATGGCTCGGATAAAGCTGTTCAACGCTGGAATAGTTTTTACAAGCGAATGGTGAAAGCCGGATTCAACAAGAAAGTGGCACTTGAAGGGATGAGTCGTGGCGGGCTGATTGTCTATAACTGGGCGGCACAAAACCCGGAAAAAGTGGCATGTATTTATGCAGATGCCCCCGTAATGGACTTCAAAAGTTGGCCTATGGGACAAGGTAAATCTGCCGGTTCCACCATGGATACGAAACAACTTCTCAATGCTTACGGTTTTAAAAACGAAGCTGAAGCGTTGAACTGGAAAAAGAATCCGATAGACTGTGCACCGACAATGGCAAAAGCCGGAATCCCCATCCTGCACGTGGTAGGTGATGCTGACCAAGTGGTGTCGGTTGCTGAAAACACAGCCATTTTCGAACAACGTATGGAGGAATTGCATGCACCAATTACTATTATTCATAAGCCTGGAGTGGATCATCACCCGCACTCCCTCAACAATCCCGAGCCTATTGTGCAGTTCATCCTCAAAGCTACGAACAGGGCGGAAAATATGTGTGTGCATCCTGTACCGGCAAATGATGGCTTGTAAACAGCCATAAGCAACCATAACCATTTAGAATAAAGTCGCTGAAATCCAGCGACTTTTATTTTTGTGTCTATTCCAGTCAATTCTGACAGACTGCCAATTTTCAGCATCTTTTTGTACCATAATTCTACCGCCGAACAAATAAGCGGGCTCCTCGCACTCATCATAGCGACATCTTAGGCACGATGTGAGACGCTATGAGAATGAGCGGAACCGCTATAGAAGACACAGCGTGAGACGCTGTGAGAAATTGTGAGACGCGTTGAGACGAAATCGACGAAATTAAAGGCGACTAATATATGGAGGTACAGAGAAAATGCCAGTGGTGCGGCAAACCATTTATAGCACACACGATGGTAACACGGTTTTGCAGCAAATCGTGTACAGAAAAAGCGTATAAAGACAAGAAGCGCAAGCAGAAATTGCAGGAATACGAAGCGAGGCAAAACGAGCAGCCAATGCAGGAAGTTGGCATTGTGGGAGGCAAACCGTTCCTCTCCCCTGCCGAAGCCGCTACCCTTTTAGGTATCAGTCGTGCCACCATCTACCGACACATGGCTACCGGTATCATTCGGGCGTTGCAACTTCGTGGGCGTACCATCATACGCAAATCCGACATTGAAAAGATGTTCGACAATGCGCCCGCCTACAAGAAACGCAGCTATGGACGGAAGCAGACCGTCCTCTATTACACCACGAATGAGATTTTGGAGAAATACCAAATCCAGAAGAAAACCCTGTACCGTCGCTGCAGACTATACAACATCCCAAAGGTTGCAGAAGGTAGCCGTGTGTTCTACAACCGCACCCTCATAGACAAGTATTTTGCCGACCTTGCCGAAGAAATCAATCTGGACTGTTATTACACACCGGAGCAGGTCATGGGAAAATACGGTATGAGCCGTAATGCCGTTGTCACCTTTGCCCTGCGGCACAATATTCCCCGAATCAACCGCCACCACGAGGTGTATTATTCCCGTGCCCATATAGACGCTATCAAAGAAAAGCAGGACAAGTTGAATCCTGACTATTATACCTATTCGGAAATCACCGAGAAATACGGGCTTACCAAGATAAACATCAGCTACTATGTCAACAAATACGATATAACGAGGTTCAAACAAGGAAGCCGGACTATGGTATTGCGCACCGAATTTGACAAGGTATATCGTGAACACCGGAACGGTACATATACACCCAAGAAGCGCGAAAGCAAATCCGGCCAGCAGGAGCAGAAAGAACCTTTTACAATCCCCGACGGATATTATTCGTCAGAACAGATTGCAGTCACATATCAGATGACCAAGAAAACTATTTGCAGGCTGTGCCGTGAAAACGACATTCCTAAAATCAGTCACGGAGGATTCAACTACTATGAACAGTTGGCAGTAAACCGTTTCTTCGTCAAATATAAGGCAGCTGACAATATCAAAGAATGGATTGGCGCAGAACAGATGGAAGAAATATACGACATGAGCAAAGATGCCAGATGCTCGTTTGTGCATCGCCACAAAATCCCCTCCCGTGTAGTTTACGGCAAGGTTCAATACTCCAAAGACCATATCGACACTATCAAGAACGGAGGTTTCGACCAACGCGAAAAGTATTACAGCGTAGCCGAGGCGATGGAAAAATATGGTTTGCGCAGAGATGATGTCTATAACTATGCACGCTATAACAACATCCGAAAAATGCACCACGGCAAATCCATGTTCCTGCTGAAAGAGGATTTTGACAAGGTGATGGCTGAAAAATCCGTCACCTGAAAAATTATTCCATACAGACAGGAAAATTACTCCTGACGATTATAGGTCTGTATAGAACCATTTCGTTGGTTTGCAGCAAATTATTAACAACAATATAATATAGTAGAGTATGCACGAATGTAAAACTGTAACATTGAGGACAAGACCTCTAAAGAACAAAATGTTGTCATTCTATCTGGATTATTATCCGGGATATAGAGACAAGGAAACGATGAAAGTAATCCGTCACGAGTCGCTTGGCATTTATATCTATGCCAACCCGAAGAACAAACGTGAGCAGAATTTCAACGATGTAATGACCGAGAAAGCCGAAGCCATCCGTTGCCGTAGGTTTGAATCGGTTGTAAATGAACGCTATGATTTCTTCGACAGGTACAAACTAAAGGGTGATTTCTTGGAGTACTATCGCCAGCAGCTCCGCAAGCACGACCAGAAATGGGAGTTCGTCTATCTCCATTTCAAGAACTTCGTACACGGCAAATGCACTTTTGAAGAGATTGACATCGACCTGTGCAACAAGTTTCGGGAATATCTGCTGAGCGCCAAGAAACTAAGACGCAACGGACGTATCACACGAAACTCAGCATCAGGATACTGGTCTACTTTCAGAGGATTCTTGAAAATACTATATCGTAATGGGATGATAAAGACCAATGTCAATGACTTCTTGGAAAAGATTGAAACAGAAGACACTATGAAAGAAGCTTTATCTGTTGAAGAATTGTACCAGTTAGCTGAAACGCCATGTAAAAAGCCTATTGTGAAAATCGCATCGCTGTTTTCCTGTATGACCAGCTTGCGCATCAGCGACATCCTAGCCCTGCGCTGGGAAGACATAGTGGACTACTCTGCCGGAGGGAAATGTGTGCATATCATCACACAGAAAAACAAAGCGGAAGACATCATTCCCATCAGCGAGGAGGCATTAGGGCTGATAGGATACAGTTCTGAGAAGAAAGGTCTGGTATTCAAGGAACTTATGCGTAGTTGGACACAAGTACCAATGAAAGAGTGGATTCGTTCTGCCGGAATAACCAAGAACATAACATTCCATTCATATCGGAGAACATTCGCAACCCTCCAAGGTGCTGCCGGTACAGACATCCGTACCATACAAAGCTTGATGGCGCACAAAAGCATCACCACCACGATGCGTTACATGAAAGTCGTGGACAGCAACAAGCGTGAAGCCAGCAAGAAAATCACTTTGACACGCAAGGGTTGAACTCCCCTATTTTGCCCCATTACATAGTCTTAGAGTATGATTTTCGAGAGATTATCATACTCTAAGACTATATTTTCTTAAAAATTGACCGATTTACTGCACTTATTTATAACTATCTGGAAATGTGCTTATAACTTTGCACTATCATTTCATCTAAACAACAATAGATTATGACAGATAGTATTCAAATTCACAGAAAAAAGGCAAGTTTCATACTTGCGGTAAGCGTTACTTCATACTCGGTAATCGCCACTTATCTTTACAACTGCCATCAAATAAACCTGATGGAATATACCACACCTATTATATTGAGTATTGTGATCTTAACTCTTTCATGTGCGTTCTCTCAAAGATTTTTCTATCGCTACCTTATCAAGAATAACGTATGTATTTCTTTTGGCAAGCAAAAAGAATCCATCCCACCTGAAATCACGCAGCCATCTGATACCATTACCGCGGAAGTAGAAGTTATAGAAGTGCCGACAGCAAGGAATGATTACACAGATGGTTATGACGAACGCATAGCTGAAATAGAACGGGAAAAGGCAGAGCAGCAAGCTGACATTATGCGTGTTATGCACGAATATACCACATATAGTATGGCTGAGTTCCTTTCAAAAGACGACCTTATTACACTTCACGAAAACATAGAGTGCTTTGCCCATGGGCAATGTGATTTATACAAATCCATACGTTCCAAATTCGACAACCCATTAAACACTCTCGATATACGGCATTTTGTATGGAATATCGGTATAAGGTTGAATATCTCGGTGGAAAAATGCGCAGAATTCATAAAAACCATATTCCCACACGAATTGAAAAATGCTACTCTGTTTTATTTATCAAAAAATCTACGGACTACAGGTATTTGTAAAATCCCACTTGATATTCCCCTAAAAGGAGAGTATTATTTCAATTGCCTCAAAAAAGCAGACGATGAGACAGCTGGTTCTGACCGACTGAAATGATTCCGTCGCTGACGGGAAAATTACCCTCTGCTGACGAAGGTCTGCATAGGATCATTGTGTTGGTTTGCAGCATGTTTAACAAATAAAACATTTGAATCATGTCTAAGAATCAATTCACATTCAATGACCTTCCCGAAGTGCTGGGAGAGTTATGCGACCGAATTGCAAGTATGGAAAGTCTGCTGACAGAGAAACTTTCCAAGCAGAACGAGGTCAAGGAGAACACGCACGTCCCCATGACCGTGCAGGAGGCTTGCGCCTATCTCAAAATGCCGCTATCGACCTTTTATTACAAAGTTAAAAAGGACGATATTCCGGTTATAAAACAAGGCAAGCACCTCTACATCTATCGTGATGAGCTGGATAAATGGTTGGAGTCGTCCCGTAAGACCGTTATTCCGCAAAGTTTCGAGGAAGAGAATGATGCGCTGCTCGCTTCCCATCGTCGTAAACCAAACAATAAAAATTGGTAAGCTATGGAGAAGACGAACAATAACATTCCGACAGCCGAGGAACTGGCTATTTACATAAAGGAGGCTACCGTGAGCGTAACCAACACATATGAACAGTCGCCTGTGGTGTTGATGGTGGATAACTCCATTATCGGAACATTGGGCAACTTCAGTGCATCCATCGGTAAAGCCAAAAGCAAGAAGACTTTCAATGTTTCAGCCATTGCCGCTTCCGCATTGGCCAATGGCACAGTACTCCATTACCGTTCATCGTTCCCGGAAAATAAACGGACGATATTGTATATCGACACCGAACAAGGAGAGCCTCATTGCCAAAAGGTGCTACAACGCATTCTATGTTTGGCCGGATTACCAAAGGATGCCGATTCTGACAATCTGATTATGTTAGGTCTGCGCAAATATTCTCCCGAAATGAGGCTTGCAATAGTCGAACAGGCCATTGGCACAATTCCGAATTTGGGTCTGGTCATTATAGATGGCATCAGGGATTTTATGTATGACATCAATTCTCCGAATGAAGCCACCAATATAATCTCCAAATTCATGCAGTGGACGGATGACAGGCAAATCCATATTCATACCGTCTTGCATCAGAACAAGAATGATGAACATGCCCGTGGTCACATCGGCACGGAACTCAACAACAAAGCGGAAACCATCATGCAGATCGAAGTGGATAAAGAGGACAAGACTGTAAGCGTGGTCGAAGCCGTCCATATCCGTGACCGTGAGTTTGAGCCTTTCGCTTTCCGCATAAACGAGGAAGCCATACCCGAACTGGTAGAGTCCTATCTGCCCAAAGAGAAAAAGATCGGACGACCAACCAAAGAGCCGTTTGAACCGTACAAGGAAATCCCTGAGAATGTACATCAGGCTGCGTTGGATGCCGCCTTTGCAAACGGCAACATCAGCAACTACAATGACTATCTGGAACGACTGAAAATAGGGTATGGATTGCAAGACGTAAATCTCGGTCACAACAAAGCGGTCAAGGTCGCTACTTTTCTCAGAAACAAACGCATGGTAATAAAAGTGGGGAAAGAGTATCAAATCAACCCCGAATACCATTACTAAGTTTGACTTTACTTTATTATCGGGGCATACATATAAGGATAAAGCAAAGTTGTGAAGATAGTAGTTGAAAACATTCATTCTCTCCCCTCTTTTAGAGATGTATCTTATACCATCCGGATGCCAGTTCGCTATGTACATCCGATATGGTTTGCCGGAAAGTATCAACAGGTAACTGTTGCGAGATATGCCAAGGTATAACCTCACTACGTTACGGTTGTACATTGGCGCTCTCGCCGGCTCATAGACTCCGCCGGTGCGGTACTCGCAAGCTCGCACCTATTCACCATTATAGAACTATTTATATGAAAGAAAATATTGAAAATTCATCCAGTTCCTCTGACGAGACAAGAAGCGTCTTTATCGGAGCTAAAGTCACTCCCAGCCAGAAAGAACATATAAAATCACTGGCCGAACAATGCGGCATGACCGTAAGTGACTACATATTATCACGCGCGTATAACTTCAAACCCAAAGCAAGACTCACGAGAAAAGAAGCTGCTCTGTTGCAGAATCTGGACGATTGTCGGTCAGACCTCGTAAAATATACATCTGCACTTCATGGAATGTCCACAAAGCAACGCATGATAATGTTCAATCAGATTCCGTTCATGGTCGGTTGGCTTAAGGAGCTTGGCAATGTAGCCGAAAGTGTCTGCCAGTTCTTGAATGCTGCAAAAGAGAAGAACAACATTCCGTCTAACCCTAAATCCAAAGAAGAATGATTGCAAAAGCCAAAGCAATATCGCACGGAATAAACGACCTCCGTTATATTACCGGAGAATCACAGCACAAGAAACATCCGGAGAAAATCTATCGAGTAGTGGACAATCTGTTACCCTCTCAACCAGACGCTATGGGGATATGGAACTCCATGCAGTTGACCTTATCCCAATATCGGCCTATAAAGAATTCTGTAATCAGAATCGAGTTGAGCCCATCGCCCGAACATACCCAATTCTATGACATTGAAGATTGGCAAACACTTTGGCAGGAATTCGCCGAGGAGTTCGACAGACAAGTGATTACTGGCAAGAACGGAAAAGTCCGTTCCTGTCCGACCAATTTGGCGGGCAGCAAATACTCAGTTTGGTTGCATACGGAATCCAAAGGCGAAGTCCCTCACCTCCATGCTGCGATTTGCCGTTTGGATGAAGATGGCAATATCAACAACGACCATAACATTCATCTTCGTGCACAACGTGCAGCCGAGCGAGTGGCAAAGAAACGAGGCTGGACAACTGCAGCGCAAATCCGAAATTGGAACATTCCACAAGTGAACCGGGACTGTATGGAGGTGTTGAAAGCAATGCCATCATGGTCGTGGGATGAATACAAGAGTGCTCTTATACGGAAAGGTTATACCGTCCATGAAAGAGAGGACAAGAAGGGTATTCTTCGTGGATATGCACTCGTGCATGGGAATACCAAATACAAGGCTTCCGAATTGGGAGTCGGCAGGAACCTAATGGTCTCGAAACTTCCTGCGACATGGGAGAAACTGTACCATCAGCCAGCAATTGCCATTAGAAACAATACACCCTTAGAGGTTCAACAAATAGCAGAACATAAGGCTGCACCTATTGACTACACCCAATATCGCCCAGACCATTCGGATATGATTCCCTACACCCTTACCCATAAAGATAAGGAACACAAGTTCTATATTCCGGAAAAAGTGCTTGACTGTTTCAACGACGAATTTAATTACAGGTTCGTTTCCAACTCGCATGAACTGGCTGATATGGCCGTGGCTATTTTTGTCGGACTGCTTGATACGCCGAATGTAGCAACCGGCGGAGGTGGCGGAGGTTCGCAAAGCGAGCTTCCATGGAGAGATAAAGACGAAGACGATTTGCAATGGGCTCGCAGATGCGCTCGTGCTGCCAGTCGTTCGTTAGGAAAGAAAACGAAAATAGGATTAAAACGATAAGCGCATGAAGAAGAAATTTGATTTTTCCGCAGAAATGGCAGAAGCGGAATCCATAAAGTCCAATCCTAAGAATGAATATCAGGAGGAAGAAAATCGCCTACTCGATATCAATGCACAAGAACTTGTCAAGCTGAATGACAACGTGTTCAAGTTGAGAACGGATGTTAAAAATCTGTCCAACTCTATACGAGAGTGTAAACCTATCATTTCTGAAGAAATGCAGAAGATGGCAGTAGAATTTGGCGCAAGGCTTCTATGTGATTTTCTCAGTCAGATTGAAAGCAAATGCAAGGAAGCCGAGCGGAGAATAAAGAAAGCCGACAATGCCATCCATATTCCGGCTACCACATTTTATATCACCATTATAATACTGGTAGCCCTATCTTCTTTTTTCGTCAGCATGATAGTGGCCAATGCAGAAATATTGCATTCAGCGTTGATATGGAAAGCAGTCGTTATCTATATTCTTATTGCAATTTTGGGGATTGCCATGGCTATAATCGTACCGAAGATTTTGGATAAATGGACGTAATTGAAAGTTTACGAATCTTTAGAAAGCAACTATCATTGGCATTTGTTTGGTCGTATCATAGGCTATAACAATCCTGTAACCGCCGTAACTGTTACGGTGGTTACGGAATTGTTGTATAGTTCTGCGATTTGACATTTGAACTAAAAGTGCATACAAGCTATACTTCAATCAACATAGCTATTTTCTTTGAACTTGTCGGGTACATGTCGGGCATCTTCTACGTTTTATTTAACAATGACTGAGCTTAGTGCATTTTCACTTGGACTTGCTAACTTAGACCGTTTTTCTCCAAATGATCGCACAGAAGTTACATACCAGTAAAATGCTATTTGCCAAGCGACTTGAACATCTTGGCGATACAACGTTTCTTTTGTTCCATATTTGGATGGACATAAAGATTGAGCGTGGTACTGATATTTGAGTGTCCCAGCAATACACTGACTGTTTTATAGTCACAATTGCTTTCTATACAGCGAGTCGCAAAGCTATGCCTAAGCCCATGAAATTTCAATTTGGGGATACCAAGGTGCTCCATCAACCGTTTGTAATAATTGCGATATGTTCGTGGTTCTGTGGGCAATGGTTCATTGGTGAGTATGTAGTAATCCGCATTTACCACTTTTTTCAGTGGTTTCACCAATGCAAGCAACTCCTTGCTCATAGGAATTTCACGGCAGGAGTTCTTTGTTTTAGGCGTATTGATAACCAGCTCAGTATGTTTCATTTCACCTTCGATAATATAAATACGCTCTATGGTACGCTGAACGCTGATAGTTCCGCTATCGACATCAATGTCACTCCAGCGTAAAGCACAAACTTCACCAATACGAAGTCCGGTGCTTAGGCTTATATAGATGCCTAAATTACGGAATGTGAAATTTTGACGAATGTAGTCCAATATTTTCTTGTGATGGGCTACAGTCAACACCTCCAGCTCCTTGTTCTTTTCTGTTGTAGGATATTTTATGTCCCATTCTGAATAATTCATCCATTCGTGTTTTACTCCGAACTTCATCACCATTTTGAGCACAATAAGAATGTCCTTTACCGATTTTACACTCATACCACCATTGAGTTTTTGTAGTACAAAATCTTGTACCGCTTTCTCGCTTAACGCATCACTTTCACCAAAATATGGTAAAAGATGGTTTTCCAGAATCAACATATAAGCTGCAAATGTTGATTGCTTCACATACGGACGCTTGTCTTCTCGCCAAGCCATCGCAATTTCTCTAATTGATTTCTTTGTCATAATTGCTTTTTTAGGGGTTTCCTATAATTAGAGAAATATAATGGGCAATGTTCCCCATTTGAGATTTCCGGAGTTTAGTGGAGAGTGGGAAGAGCATACGCTTTCTGAATATTTGGAGTTCAAGAATGGTCTTAATCCAGACGCTAAACGTATTGGAAGTGGACTACCATTCATTTCGGTGATGGATATTCTTTCAGAAGGAGTTATCAATTATGACAATATTCGTGGCAAGGTCAATGCTACTGAAAAAGAAATAGAATGTTTCGGAGTGAAAGACGGAGATTTGCTATTCCAACGTAGCTCAGAAACATTGGAGGATGTTGGACGAGCTAATGTGTACATGGATAATCGTACCGCCATTTATGGAGGCTTTGTTATTCGTGGTCGTAAAATCGGCAATTATGATCCTTTGTTCTTTAAGTATTTGCTTGCTACGCCATTAGCGCGCAAAAGAACTTGCAGAATGGGAGCAGGAGCACAACATTTCAATATTGGGCAGGAAGGATTATCCAAAATATCATTATATTTTCCATCAATTGAGGAACAGAGAAAAATAGCTGAATTTCTATCTCTCATTGACGAACGAATAGCAACCCAAAACAAAATCATTGAGAAACTTCAATCCTTAATCAAAGGACTTGTTGACGAATTGATGACAGTTCTTTTGAAAGGAAAACTTTATCCGTTTTCTTCTTTCTATATTAAAGCTGGTGAAGGTGGCACTCCGACGACATCGGTAGTTGAATATTATACAGAAGGCACAATTCCATTTATTAAGATTGAAGACTTGTCTTGTAAATATCTGACAAATAATAAAGACTTTATAACAGAACTGGGTATGCAAAAATCATCAGCATGGCTTATTCCATCAAAGTCTGTTATATACTCCAATGGTGCTACCATAGGTGCAATATCTATAAATGAATATCCAGTTTGTACCAAGCAAGGTATATTGGGCATTGTTCCGAACACAAATATCAATGTAGAGTATTTGTATTTGCTGATGTCTTCTTCTTACTTCTCAAAAGAAATAAGCAGAATTATTACAGAGGGAACAATGAAAACTGCATATCTTAAGGACATCAATCATATCAAATGTCCTTTACCATCTATGGCACAACAAAAGAATATAACAAACTTAACATCCTCAATAGAGGAAAAACTGTCTATAGAACAGGAACTTTTAAGGTTCTTGAATTTACAGAAACAATATCTATTGCACATGATATTTATATAAACAACATACGCAGCAGGTAAGATTTTTGTGCGCTTAGTGATATAACAAGGTTTTGTTCCACAACTAACTTTTGCTCGATGTTATGTAGCAATGATGCAATCCTTATTCGCTTTTCAATGGATGGATAGAATAATTTTGCCTTCCCATAATCTTTGAAGTAGATGTGAGGGATAGCCATTCCTGTTATATATGGAGTGAAATTGAACGCCATAAGTGCATAATACAGGTAAAGAATTGAGTAGTTTTCTTTGGCTGTTAGATAGTTGAGTGTTCCAATTACAGAAAAATGGTCATTAACATACGACAAAGAACCAACACCGGAACCATCTTTGACTATTAAAATTGATTCGCCATTATAAGCATAGTTGTTGGTATAGCCAATAAGTCCAGTTGCACCATATACAGGATATGAGCCAGTCACAGATACGCAATTTTCTTGCAATGTGGATGAATGGCATTCAAGGCAATCACACAAGCGTATATTGGGAGTTCCTGACTGTGTAAGTTGTGCTGCAAGTCCTTTGATTAAGGATTGAATAACGGAAATGTCTGCGATTAGTAAATATTTGTTCGCACGAAAAGATTTGTTAGAAACTACTATATGCTTGTCGAATATTGCGACATTGAAAAATGGTTACGCATTCCAGAGTGGCAAGTATAATGCACTGGGCAAATGGAAAATCCTCACAATAACAAATGTGCCTGGCGAGCGATATATAAACGATGAAGATTGCAATTGCATAATCAACTTGCCGAACGATATACAAGACCACCAAGTATTAAAAGAAGGAGATATTTTAATATCTCTTACGGGTAATGTTGGGCGTGTTTCTCTTTGTAAGAATGGGAACTATTTACTCAACCAACGAGTTGGTTTGTTACAACTTGCGAAAAATGTAAATCAAGAGTTCCTATATCAAATTCTATCTTCTCAAAGATTTGAGAATAGTATGATAGCTTGTGGTCAAGGTGCTGCCCAAATGAATATTGGTAAAGGGGATGTAGAAAACTATGTGTTACCGTATTCCTCAAATGGCAATAACATTCTTTTTGCTGCAAAAATACTACATTCATACGATGAGTGCATCATTAATGAGCTGCGAAGACTAACCTTGTTAACCATGCAGAAGCAATATCTCCTTACCCAGATGTTCATATAAACATCTGGGACAAAAGATAGTTCTTTTGCCTATTGAATAGTTTAAGAACTGATAACTCATTGTCGATTTTCGCATCAATGCCTTGCAGTGTTGACGCAATTTTCATATTGCGACTATGTCCATAAGTTGGAATCATTATTCCGCGAACAATATCAGCGTTAATATTACTTTGTGTACCAGTTTCAAGATATTTGTGGATGTGGCGATACTTAAAATATGACAAGTAGTAGTACAGATAATCCAATAAATCTTTGTCTCTGAGCTGCATCGCAAACATTGCCTGGCTTGTAGTAATAGGTACTTCATTTATAGTTACCAAGCCAACCGATGCGTACATTGATATTATTAAACTATACTCTGGAACCACCCATGCCGAAGAGTTCTCTAATCCACTTCGGCTCAAATGATTTTCCGTGTATCGGACATACTTACCTTGCTTTGTTATATCGTTAATACTCAAGAATGGTATTTCTCCATTATAGTATTCTTTATTTGTAGAAGTTGGAGTGCCGCCAGCCTTACCTTTTGAGAACAAAGTGTCTAATCTATTCCATCCATTAGGCTTTTGAGCAAATGCCTGTTTACTAATCGCAGACTTTAGTTTTTTCAAATCCTCAATGATTTTGTTTTGGGTTGCAATGCGCTTGTCTATGAGAGACAATAGACGTGTTATCTTCTTTTGTTCCTCGATGGCAGGATGATAAACTCTAATATGCTTTAAGTTTTCACCATACAGGTGTACGACAGAAACACCTTGGGCAACACGAGCAATGTCTTTTTTACGAGTACCATTAAGTTGATAAGCGAAGAATCCTCCATCATTATTTTTGAGTCTTATGATGTTCAAATCGCCACCCAGCAGGATGTTATTAAACGGAACACATCGAGCTGTTGATATGTCTATAGCAGTTTCTCCAGAACATGGAATTATGACATCATTTGCCTTACTTTTAACCAGCAATGATGAATCCAACTCTGTTCTACTATATACCTCGTTTATTATTTCTGATTTGTATTTTGTATAAAGTTCACCATACAATATGCAAGGAGAACCATACTCAGATAATCGATCTTTCGATATTCCACTGCCTTTTGTTATCTCTGCGATTTTTCCAAGTTTGGTTTCCTTCCACTCCTCCGTGAACTCCGGAAATCTCAAATGGGGAACATTGAGGACTTTATTTTCGTTATTATCTGCCATAATCATTATTCTTTATCGGGATTGATATCAAACGGCAACAATTTGTCACCATCATTAAACCGGTCGAAATCGGAGATAAACGAACGGTCTTGAATCACTTTATATTTTTCATACTCACCATACGCCTTCTCTCGTGCCTCTTCTTGAGAAACTTTACCGGCCGAATCTTGTGCTTGATAGTCCATTGTAGCAAGAAACTGTTCAAGACGCTGCTTCCAGTCTGCCATCGTTGTAATGATATGGCGTTGAGCACGCTGTTCTGCAAATTCAAGAAATGCGTTAGTTACGCCGTTGAGTTCTGAAACCTCTTTGTCAGACAAGTAGTTCTTTGCTACAATCGTATCAGATTTCTGTACTCTGCCATTGGGAGCTTTTTTCCAAGTAGTCAGTCCCATGTGCGGCATTTCCGAGTCGGCACGTTCATATACTATTTCGGCAGCAGTACGATGAGTTACAGCCAAGTGCATCATGTTTTGCACCATCTTGAAGAACAATTTGGTACAATCCGACTTCGGGTCGTAATCCGCACTGCATTCGGCATAGATGTCTGTTATCTTTTGGTAGTATCTGCGCTCTGAGGTACGTATCTCACGAATACGCTCCAGTAAATCGTCAAAATAATCTTTGCCAAAATGTTTTCCCTGCTTCAAACGTTCATCATCAAGCGCATATCCTTTAATAATAAACTCCTTCAATACAGATGTAGCCCAGATACGGAACTGGGTGGCTTGATAGCTATTGACACGATAACCTACCGCAATAATAGCATCCAAATTATAGAACAGAGGTGTACGTTCCACATCCCTTTTTCCCTCTGATTGAACTATCCCAATTTTTCGGATAGTTGCCTCTTTTGTAAGCTCGCCTGTTTCGTAAATCTGACCAAGATGATAGTTGACAGTCCGTACATCCACCCCGA
>ERZ826051.1758-NODE-1758-length-18729-cov-4.969101_pt1 | contig 18729 bp, 14 predicted proteins | sample MGYA00519928_ERZ826051 | MGnify/ENA primary metagenome ERZ826051 (study PRJEB31778, sample SAMEA3449219) | human gut metagenome | biome: human gut; feature: human-associated habitat; material: faeces | place: United Kingdom | collected 2010/2012 ...
CACCTTTAATAGTCAGAATTCCCATTGTCGTTTCAAGTAATACCTCTTTTGTATCAAAAGAAATAACATCCTCGACCCCTGTAATCTCCATTGATTTCCTGTTAAGCATCATAAGTTTATGAGCTTTGGAAATATTATCATTCTCCACTAAATCACCCACATAGCTATACTTACATAAATATATGAAACTCTTTTTTTATTTATACTAACTAAAAAAACAATCCGTAGGTATCAAAGCTAGAGCTTTTGACCCAAACATCTAAGTTTATATTTCTATCAAATATTTTCTGTATGGGCTAATTTAGGCACTCTTTTATTAGATGCATTAGTACATTTATATTTGTATACTATCTTAAATTTATGTCAAATCTTTATACATTTCTGTAGCTTCTTCTTTTTTTACGGTTTCATTCAAGTTTAATACCTGAACTTTAACTGTTCTCTGTCCAAATTGAATTTCAATTACATCGTTAATCTTAACATCGTAAGAAGCTTTTACAGGTTTTCCATTTACTATTACTCTTCCTGCATCACAAGCTTCATTAGCTACTGTTCTTCTTTTAATAATTCTTGATACTTTTAAGTATTTATCTATTCTCATGTTTCCTCCTGATTTTGTTGTTAATTAGATATCCTTTTTTCTGCTATTATATTCATTAACCGAATATCTCTTCTGTTTTGCACAATTACATTATTAATTACATATCTTATATTTTTTTGTAAATTTAATTATTTTATAATTTATTTCTAAACTTCATGATTAAAAAGCAGTATAAAATAAAGGGCTTTTGATAACAAAAGCCCTTAAAATCACTTATATATTTACTCTTTTAAATTAGTTAAGAGCTTCTTTTAAAGCCTTACCTGCTTTGAACTTAGGTACATTAGCTGCAGCAATTGTGATTTTTTCCTTTGTTGCAGGATTGATTCCCTGACGTTCAGGTCTCTTTGAAACTTCGAATGTTCCGAATCCTACTAACTGAATCTTTTCACCTTTCTTCATTTCTTCTACTACTACATCTGTAAAAGCCTTAACAGCCTTTGCAGCATCTGTCTTTGAAAGTCCAGCTTCTTCAGCAATAGCTGCGATAAATTCTGTCTTGTTCATTTTAATTCCTCCTTGAAAATATATCCGATACTGATTCCGTATCATACTATACAGTTTATACTCCATTTAATAGGCTTTGTCAAGATAATTACTCCATTTAAAGAGCTTTCTGCAGGGAATTTTTTGGTTAAAAAGTATCTTTTTTCAACTTTTTAGCTTTTTCTTTGAGCTATTTTCACAAATCTATTGCCTACTACTATGACTCCATCTGTCTTCCTAGGAAAGCTGCGGCTACTCCTGCCAGTTTTTGATCTGTTACGCTTACCTTATTATTTTCATCTTTAGCCAAAACAATAACGCTTCCAATAACATCACCTTCACATATGATTGGATAAATAATCTGACCACATTGTTCAGGCTCTTCTCCCTTTATTATCTCAAAAAGTTTCTGTTGTTCATCTCCGTTTTTCACATCTCTGTTCGACATTAACTCTTCTAACTGGGAACTTACAGCCATTCCTATTTTGTCTTTTTTTACTCCCCCTGCAACAGCAATAATCTGATCTCTGTCACTTATGAGAACTCTCTGTCCTGAAACCTGTGCCATAACATCTGCATATTGTTTTGCAAACATTTCAATCTCTCCAATAGGTGAATATTTCTTAAGTATAATTTCCCCATCGTGATTAGTAAAAATCTCCATTGGATCTCCTTCTCGGATTCTTAAAGTTCTTCTAATCTCTTTAGGTACAACCACGCGACCTAAGTCATCTATTCTGCGCACAATACCTGTTGCTTTCATACTAATTTCCTCCATTGCAAATTTTAGCTTTGGAGTTAGTATGTGGAAATTTAAAGAAAATATTCTTGTCACTAAATCTCCACTGCAACTTTGCTGCCTTTAACCTTGTTTTTGGAAACGATTATTTTTCTATCGATTCTTGTTTTTAATTCTTGAACATGAGAGATAATTCCTACTAATCTGTCTCCTTCTGTTAAAGTATTAAGGGCTTCGATTGCACTGTTTAGTGAATCTTCATCTAATGTTCCAAAGCCTTCATCAACAAAAAGTGTGTCTATTTTTATTCCACCTGCTGCGCAATGAATTTCATCGGATAATCCTAATGCTAAAGACAATGACGCTTTAAAAGATTCACCACCTGATAATGTTCTAACATCACGTTCTGTACCATTATAGTGATCTATAACATTAAGCTCTAAACCTGTCTTACTTCTTTGATCATCAGATTCGGTGCTTCTTTTTAGTTCATACTGGCCGTTAGTCATTTTCATAAATCTTAAATTAGCTCTGTTAATTATTCTTTCAAAATAACTAATCTGAACATAAGTTTCTAATGCTATTTTGCTCTTTCCGTTTATATTACCATTGGCTGTTTGAGCTAGGGCATTAACCCACTTATATTTTTCTTCAGTAGTAACTAATTTATTCAAGTTCGCCTTAATATTTTCAAGTGCTCCTGTGTTAATTTCTATTCTTATGGATACATCATTTCTCTGATTGTTTACAGCTTTCTTTTCTTCCTGCAACTTGTTGCTTTCAGAAATAAGCTGTTCCAAATCATAGTTTTTTGAATCCTTTAACTGCTCTTCAATAGTCTTTATTGTTGCATTAGCATCATCAATAGACTTCTTACATTTATCATAACTATTCAAAGCTTGTGTAGCTTTATTCTCTAATTCAGATAAGTTAATCTTTAGCTGATTTAAATTGCTTTCCGCATCTTTCCTACTTTGAAATTCAAGTTTTTCCCTAAACTGTTCCAATAATATTGCATTTTCGCGATTTTTAATTTTCAAATTAGAAATATCACTATTTAAAATATCTTTTTTATTATTGTTGTTGTTTATTTGTTCTTCTGTTTCCGGAATCTGTTTTTCAATCTGTTCCTTAACCTGAACATTATTTTTAGCAATTTCATAATATCCATTGTTTTTAGAAATAGCCTCCTCTACTTTAACCAATTTTTCATCTGACCAGGCTTTTATATCTGAAACAGTATTAATTGCTCTTTCTTCTAAAACTTCTTTAAATATCTCTTTTAGATTTCTGAAATTCTCTACTATACTCTCGTATAATGTATCAACAATACCCTTCTGCATTCCTGCTTTGTTACTGTAATTCGTTGCAATAGCTTTAAGTTCATTAACTTTATTCTTTGCATCTTCAACCATCTTTTCTGTTATCTGCTTATCCATTAGCTTAAACGGATTAGGGTGAACAGTTGAGCCACAAACTATACACGGTTCTCCATCTCTAAGGTTACCTGCAAGGATTCCTGCTTGCTGATTTAAGAATGTCTTCTCTACAGATGCACATTCATTGCTCTTAGTTTCCCAACTATCATTGGCTTTTATGGCTCTCTGTTGAAGTAGCTCTAGCTCATGATTCTTTCCTTCATAATCATTACACTGATTTACAATGTTTGATAAGTTCTTTTTTACATTATCATAACCTGTTTTTGCATTTTCGATTTTTACCAATACGGCATCTGCATCTTTTAACTTCTGAAGATTCTCTTTGTTAGTAGCCAACACCTTATTTAAATTCTCAATATCTTTACATAAAGACTCAAATTCACTTTCTTTAGTCTTAATTAACTTAAGTTCATTGACATACTCTTTTTCAGTGTCAAAAAGCTTATCATACCTTGGCATAAGCTGTTCCTGTTCTTTAATTTTGTACTCTAATTCCTTACGAACAGGCTCTTCTTCTTTGCATAATTCTACTCTCTTCTCCAGTACTTCCAAGTTAGGCTTATTCGACTCAATAAATTGTTCCGCGTTCAACTTCTGTTTTTTTGCAGAATTGTCCCTATTAACCTCAACTAACTTTTTATCAACATCTGAAAGAGCTTTTTCGGTTTTTATTATCCTTTCGTTAATAACTTTTAACAAATCCTGATCATTGTTAATAAGTTCCTCGATGAAATCAATTGTATTCTCAATACCATTCTCTGTCTTGTTATTCTTTATAGCTTCAAGCTGTTGCCTTGCTACAAAACTATCGCTACATCTAATCCCATCTATGTACTGACTTATACTCTTATTCTGATCATCTACCAATCTTCTAAGTCTTTTTGCCTCATCTCCCAGCTTAAGCTGAAGTTTCTCATATGGATATGTATTAAAAATTTTGCTAAAAATCTTTCTTCTCTCATCAGTATCTGCCAATAACAACTTAAGAAAATCATTCTGTGCTATCATGGCTATCTGAGTAAACTGTTCATAATCTAATCCTATTAACTCATTAATGGCAACAGTAACATTACTACTTCCGGTAACAGGAGTATCTTTGTCTGGATAAATTAACGTAGCATTAGCACCCTGAGTTGTGGTTCCCTCTCCATGAATCTTAGGTCGCTCGTATTCAGGATTACGCTCAATAACATACTTTTTGTTCCTATACTCAAATTCCATCTTTACAAAAGTTGGAACATCAGGCTTTGCATACTTGCTTCTAAGCATAGACGAAGACCTGGTCTTTCCACTGGACTTTCCATATAAAACATACGTAATTGCGTCAAAAATAGTAGTCTTTCCTGCTCCGGTATCTCCCGTAATCAAATAAAGACCTTTATTTCCTAATTTTTCAAAATCTATAGTTTCGCATTCTGCATAAGGTCCGAATGCCGATATTATTAACTTAATTGGTCTCATTATGCATCCTCCCATATCTTCTCAATAAGGTCCATTGCCAACTTCTCCTGTTCCGGTGACATGTCCTGATTGTTTCTGATTACATAAAACTCCTTAAACAACTCTAGCGGTGATTTTAACTCAATATTCTCTATCTCTGTTACAGCATTATTAGTTCTGGTTCTTGTATTATCATAATCAAGTCGCATAATATTAGGATAAATAGTTCTAAGCTTGCCTATTGCCTCCGGGACATCTTCTTCATCAGTTAATGTTATATGATAATAATCCTGAGTATTCATATCCTTATAGAAATCTCTTGCCGAAATCTGGTCGTAAGTTCCCTTAATCTCCTTCATATCTCTAATAGGTTTAAAAGGAATCTTAGTTATTTCAATGTTGCCCTTCTTCTTAAGATCAAAAATAAGTGCTGATTTCTTATGATTAACCTCAGAAAAAGAATACTTAAGAGGGGTTCCTGCATATCGTACAGTTTCCCTACCAATCGTCTGTGGACCGTGCAAATGTCCTAATCCAACATAATCAAAGTTCTCAAAATAATCCGCTGACACCTGATCAACGCCTCCTATTGACACTTCTTCTGACTCACAAATACTTCCACCTTTAACAAACTGATGTGCCAAAAGAACATTCCTCTCATCCTTATTAATTGAAATACTATTAATAACAATCTCCATAGCCCTATCATAGCTTGAAACATCCTCTTCCTGGAAAAAAGGGCGTACTACGGCCGGCTTAATAAAAGGAAGCATATAAATATTAATTGGTCCACATTCATCCTCCAAAGTAACCTTTTCAACATTACCATTAAAAGGATGACTCATATACACTCCACTGGTACTCATAATCTCAGCACCAAAGCCTATTCTCTCAGGACTGTCATGGTTTCCGCTAATTGCCACAACTTTAACATTCATCTCTGCAAGCCTGCTAATAAACTGATCTAACAGTAACACCGCTTCCGCTGACGGAACTGCCTTATCATAAATATCTCCTGCTATAAGAACACATTGAACTTCCTGTTCCTTAACAATATCAAGTATCTGATTCAATATATACCTTTGATCTTCAATCATAGAAAACTCATTAACTCTCTTTCCTATATGAAGGTCTGCTAAATGTAAAAATCTCAAAACTTAATCCCTCCCTTTCATTTATTCGAACGTTTGTTTGTATAAATATTAGCATATCACTTTTCACAAAGCAAGTATAATTTTCAAAAAATCCTGCAAAACATCCATAACTTATTTTTTGTTTTTTATTGCACTATTTTCTTTTTTTTATTAGTAATTTATGCCTAAAATACTTATTTAATTTATTTATGGGAAATAATACATAACCTATTAAAATTTCAGATTATTTTTATTATAATATAAATTACTAAATATCATAAATAATCAAATGCAAATTCAATAGAAAGGACGGCAAAAGCCTTATAAAAATATGAATATTAGATTTTTTAACGGAACAATTTTAACACTTGAAAATGGAACTGAACTTTCAAGTGGTGAGGTTTGGGTTTTTGACCATTTAATCGGATACGTTGGAAAGCCTCAGGACAATAATATTAAATGGGACAGGGAAATTAACCTTAACGGGAATCTAATTATGCCCGGTTTTAAAGATGCCCACACACATTCAGCAATGACTTTTTTACGTTCTTTTGCTGATGATCTGCCACTTGACAGATGGCTTAACGAGAAGGTTTTTCCAATGGAAGCCAAGCTAAATGACGATCTTATATATGCTTTTTCAAAAATCGCCATAATGGAATACCTTACTTCAGGAATCACCTCAAACTTTGATATGTATATTAGCCCTAATCCGGTTATTCAGGCATCTATTGATTGTGGATTTAGAACTGTAATGACAGGTGGGCTAAATAATTTTACCCAGACAGTTGAAGAAATTGATGAATGCTACAAGAAATACAATGGTTACAATCCACTTATAAGCTACGAACTTGGCTTTCACGCTGAATACACTTGCTCCCGGGAACTTTTAGAAGGTATGGCAAGCATTGCCAAGAAACATCAGGCACCTGTTTTTTGTCATAATTCAGAAACAAAAAAAGAAGTCAAAGAATGTTTGGACCGTTATGGGACAACTCCGACAGTTTTTCTTGACAGACTTGGAATGTTTAACTACGGTGGTGGTGGCTATCACTGCGTCCATATGACTAAGGATGATATTTCTGTTTTTGAAAAACACGGTTTGTCCGTTGTAACTAATCCCGGCTCTAATGCCAAGTTAGCAAGTGGCGTGGCTCCTATTTCAAAATTTATGAAAAAAGGAATTAACATTGCAATTGGCACCGACGGACCTGCCAGCAATAATTGCCTTGATATGTTTAGGGAAATGTTCCTTACAACTTCCCTTGCCAAGCTTAAAGAAAAAGACGCATCAGCAGTTGATGCCAATGAAGTGCTTAAAATGGCTACACTTGGTGGTGCCAGAGCTATGGGACTTAGAAATTGTGACACTTTATCCCGTGGAAAACTTGCCGATTTAATAGTCATTGACTTAAACCAGCCTAATATGCAGCCAATTAACAATATTACAAAAAACCTTGTTTACAGCGGTTCAAAGCAAAACGTTGTTCTCACAATGGTTAATGGAAATATTCTATACGAAAAAGGTGAATTTAATATAGGTGAAGAACCTGAGAAAATCTATGAAACTGCAAATAAAATGTTAGCGAAAATAAAATAAAAATTACTATATTTTGATTTTAATACATAAAAAAGATGCTGTGCAAACTACACAACATCTTTTTTATTTTAAAATTTGGACATCAAAATACCCAACTTTTGATTAATTATCTCATTAAAACTTTGCACCAAGTGTTGCTGCCATAACTGCCTTAATTGTGTGCATTCTGTTTTCTGCTTCATCGAAAACTACTGAATTATTTGATTCAAATACTTCGTCTGTAACTTCCATTTCTGTAAGTCCAAACTTCTCGTGAATCTGTTTTCCAATCTTAGTATTAAGGTCATGGAATGCAGGAAGACAATGCATAAATACAACATTTTCTGCTGAATTCTTAATTAAATCCATTGTTACTCTATATGGAAGAAGGTCATTAATACGCTCTTCCCAAACTTCATCAGGTTCGCCCATTGAAACCCAAACATCAGTGTAAATAGCATTTGCATTCTTTGTTGCAACCATAGGATCTTCTTCAAATTCGATTTTTGCCCCTGTTTCATTAGCTACTTCTCTACATTCTTCAATAAGTTTCTCGTCAGGCCAATACTTCTTTGGTGCACAGGCTACGAAATGCATACCCATCTTTGCACAACCAACCATAAGTGAATTTCCCATATTGTAACGGGCATCGCCCATATATACAAACTTAAGTCCCTTAAGACGTCCGAACTTCTCTCTTAAAGTTAAGAAATCTGCAAGAATCTGTGTTGGATGAAATTCATTTGTAAGTCCATTCCAAACAGGAACTCCTGCGTATTCTGCCAACTGTTCTACAATTGTCTGTTCAAATCCCCTATATTCAATACCGTCAAACATACGGCCCAAAACTCTTGCTGTGTCAGGAATACTTTCCTTCTTTCCAATCTGTGAACCTGTTGGATCCAAATAAGTAACTCCCATTCCAAGATCGTGAGCTGCTACTTCAAAAGAACATCTTGTACGAGTACTTGTCTTTTCAAAAATAATAGCAATATTCTTTCCTTTAAGAACATCTACAAGTTCTCCTGCTTTCTTCTTTGCCTTAAGATTGGCCGCCAAATCAATAAGGGCACTAATCTCTTCCGGTGTAAAATCCAATAATTTCAAAAATGATTTTCCTTCAAAATTCATAACTGTACCTACCTTCTTATTCGTCCTTTTTATTTTTAAGCATTTCAATGTACTCTTTTATATTAATACTCTTTCCGGATTTATTCAACTTTGGAAGAGAATTAAGTGAATGCTTGTTGTAAATATTTATCTTAGCAATGTAAGAATCCATCTTGGCTTCCAATTCAGCTCTCTGGATAGCCCATTTCTCTTTCATTGCAGAATTCTGATTTTTATTCTTTGAAGCTGCACCGGCAGTAAGCTTATCCTTAGCCGCATTACCGGCACTGGAAATCATATCTTTTGTGGCACTTCCGGCATTTGTGATAATTTCTTTTGTAGCTCCACCTGCGTTGGAAATTAACTCTTTAGTTGCATTACCTGCACCTGCAAGTTTCTCCTTAGTAGCTTCTCCCGCACCTGCAAGTTTCTCCCTAGTAGCTTCTCCCGCACCTGCAAGTTTTTCTTTAGCTGGCTCAACTGCCTCTGCAAATTTTTCTCTTGCCGGTTCAACTGCTTCTGCAATTTTTTCTTTTGCAGCTACGCTGGCATTGGCCCACTTTTCTCTGCTTTCTTCAGTTCTCTCGTCAAGCTTTTCAAGACTTTCCTCAGCTCTGTCTGCCACATTAATTGCAGAATTTCCAACAATATCCTTAATCTGATTTCCAAGATTATTAAGGTCCTCAGCCACCTTGTCAAGCTGTCCCAAACTCTTACGGATACCAATAAGATTCTTAAGAGTAACAACCATATCTATTGCAAAAATAGTAACAAGAAAACTTATTATAATAATTCCTGCAATCTTTGGAAGCCTTCTAACCAAAGCAAAAATCGGTGGATGAACAAGCTTCATCACTGCCACAACGCCAAGTCCCCACATAATACTGAACCTTAAGCAAACGTAGCCACCAATATTAAACTTGTTCTTTGTGTAATCCCACCATCTCATATGGAAAATTTTGTCCAAAACCCAGCCGCCAAAAAGTTCAACAGCTGTACAAATAATAAACCCACCAATGAAAAGCAAAATAAAATTGTCCCTGTATGGAGTAAGCGCTGCAAGAACTCCCAACATTCCACATCCATAAATAGGACAAACCGGCCCATTCAAGAATCCTCTGTTCTCAACTTTTCTTGCTGTAATGGCAACGAACGCCACCTCAACGCACCAGCCCAGGAAACTATAAATAAAAAATAAAAGTGCTACATAATAAAAATCAAAACTCATAACAACCCTCACATTTAATCTGTCTGTTAGCAAAGTATTATAGCATAAAAACAAAAATGTGTCACTTAAGTAGAAGGGTTGATGGCAAAACTCAACATAACTTATCGTAATTTTTGCAAGCGTACCACAAAAAACGCATTTTCCCAAATTTTGTGGTACGTTTTCAAGTTATGTAAACTAATCACATCACATATTCTTGCTTCATTCTTCAATTCATCACATATTGACTTTCATTTTAATTATTATGTAAACCACTATGTTACTTATACTTGCTTAATGGCAATAAACGTACCACAAAAATTCACTATTTTTAAAAATTTGGGGTACGCTATCCGATAATAATATTGTTTTCTTGTTTTATGTAAACCAGTTTGCCCATTATTGTCAAATTTCACTCCCGCAATAATTTCTCAAGTCTATTCTCACTACATTTTTGCTTACCGGATTGCTGCGTGCTTCGCACTCCCGCAATATTTTCTCAAATCTATTCCTACTTCATTTTTTGCTTACCGGATTGCTGCGTGCTTCGCACTCCCGCAATAATTTCTCAAGTCTATTCCCACTACATTTTTGCTTACCGGATTGCTGCGTGCTTCGCACTCCCGCAATCCTTTCTCAAGTCTTTTCCCACTACATTTTTTGCTTACCGGATTGCTACGTGCTTCGCACTCCCGCAATCCTTCCCAAGCATTCGCATATCGTGAAGCTTTCGCTTCACTTTTATGCTCATTCTTGGGGCGTGTCCTAAGTCCAGTCATCCACCTTTGTGCAAGCACAGGTGGATGACTGGACTTGTACACTGTAAGCAAAAAAAGAGAAGCCACCGCTTTATGTTTTCTCTCATAAAGTGATGGCTTCCAATATACAGTTTTAAGATAGACGTACTATTTATAATAAATTTCTTCATTACCAATACGTAGCAATCAATTTCGTTTTAATCTAGAATAAGATTCCACCATACTGTGCAATTACTGTTGCAAAAACAAGTGAAACAATTGTCATTAACTTAATAAGAATGTTGATTGATGGTCCTGATGTATCCTTGAATGGATCACCTACTGTATCACCAACTACGGCTGCCTTGTGTGCTTCGCTTCCTTTACCTCCGGCAAAACCACCTTCGATAAACTTCTTAGCATTATCCCAAGCACCACCGGCATTTGCCATAAATACTGCCATCATAACACCACTTACAAGTGAACCTGCAAGCATACCACCTAAAGCTTCTGCTCCAAGTAAAAATCCAATAACAAGTGGCACAAGAACTGCCATGATACCAGGAACAATCATTTCATGTAATGCTGCTTGTGTTGAAATACCTACACATGATGTATAGTCAGGCTTTTCTGTTCCCTTAAGTATACCTGGTTTTTCTTTGAACTGGCGACGAACTTCTTCAATCATCTTGTTTGCAGCCTTACCAACTGAAGACATTGTCAAAGCTGAGAACATAAATGGAAGCATACCACCAATGAAAAGACCAACTACAACGCTTGCATCTAAAATATTGATACCGTTCTTTGTGATTCCTGCTGTTTCCGCAAAAGAAACAAAAAGTGATAAAGCTGTAAGAGCTGCTGAACCAATAGCAAATCCCTTACCAATAGCTGCTGTAGTATTTCCTACTGCATCTAATTTGTCTGTAATATCTCTAACACTTTCGTCAAGTTCTGACATTTCAGCAATACCGCCGGCATTGTCGGCGATCGGGCCATAAGCGTCAACAGCAACGGTCAAACCGGTGGTGGAGAGCATACCTACAGCAGCCAGAGAGATACCGAACAGGCCCATGCCGCCGTTAGTAGCGCCGCCCATTACAAAGAAGGATACGATTACGCCGATGCAGATGAAAAGCATAGGCCAGAAAGTAGAATACATACCAACTGCCAAACCGGCAATAATAGTGGTTGCCGGACCGGTTTCGGATTGTTGAGCGATTTTCTTAACACTCCCGAAATCAGCAGAGGTATAGATCTCGGTGATCTTGCCAATGATCATACCAACAAGCAGACCTGCTGCAATAGCCCAGAATGCATCCAGAGAACCAAACAGGCTGTTGGAAAGATAAGCAGCAGCAGCGATAACGATAGCACCGCCGATGTAAGTACCGCTGTTCAGTGCAGCCTGAGGGTTTTGAGATTTGCTGGAACGGGCAAACATAACACCGATGATAGAAGCAAGGATACCGGCAACAGCCAGCATGAAAACAAATTCAACACCTTCACCGCCGGGATATGCAACTGCACCCAGAGTCAAGGCGGAGATAATTGCGCCTACATAGGATTCAAACAAGTCGGCACCCATACCGGCAACGTCGCCTACGTTATCGCCTACGTTATCAGCGATAGTAGCAGGGTTACGCGGATCGTCTTCCGGAATACCGGCTTCAACTTTACCAACAAGGTCAGCGCCAACGTCAGCAGCTTTAGTATAAATACCGCCGCCAACACGGGCAAACAATGCGATCGAGCTTGCGCCCAGACCAAAACCGGTAACAATATCAATGTTACGGTCAAAAACAAAATAAGCTACAGCCAGGCCGGCAATACCAAGGCCTACAACGCCCAGGCCCATTACAGCGCCGCCGGAGAAAGCGATTTTCAGAGCTTCGCTCATGCCGTGACGGGCAGCTTCAGCTGTACGAACGTTAGCTTTAGTAGCCACGTTCATGCCCAGATAACCTGCGCAGATGGAGAATACAGCACCGCCGATAAAGCATAGCGCAGTGCTTACTGATAAGAATGTAGCAATAATTGCAGCAACAACAACGATGAAGATAGCAAGATATTTGTATTCTCTGTACAGGAATGCCATTGCACCTTCATGGATATAGCCAGCGATCTCCTTCATACGGGCAGTACCGGCATTAGCAGCGCTGATAGCGTTACTGAGCATTACTGCCACGCCGAGGGCAACAAGACCGACGACTATGGATAAAATTAAATAAGTACTCAAAACATTGATCCCCTTTCTGTTTCTTTTGAGTTTTTAAAAATTAAGAACGCAGAGCGTTCTTTTTAACCAAATTAACCGTTGATTTTTGCCAGAGCAAGCGTGATGATACCAAAAGCAGTACCCAAACCAATCGTAACTTTAGCCATTAAAGTATCAACATCATTACCCTTGCCGAAGAAGGCACCACCACCGCCTCCGCCGAACGCATCTGACAAGCCTGAGCCCTTCCCGGACTGCATTAACACAGACGCTATCAAGGCGATACAGACGATTACGTCTAATACCATTAAGACAGTTGCAATCACAAAGCTTACCTCCTCTTTTACTTAGTACCTAACTATTCTATCATAATGTTATACAGCTTACAACGGTAAAATATAAAAAATTGTACAAAATTTAGTAAAAAGCAGGGCAAATACGCGTCCGGTATCTGCCCTGCTTCAAAATAACCGTTACTCCGATTATTTATTGATGTTGTAAAATACAGCTTTGCCTTTATACTTGGCAGCGCCGCCGAGGTCTTCCTCGATACGGAGCAGCTGGTTGTATTTGGCCACGCGGTCAGTACGTGCCGGAGCACCTGTTTTGATCTGTCCGGCATTGACAGCAACGGCAATATCTGCCAATGTAGTATCTTCGGTTTCACCGCTGCGATGCGAAATAATGCAGGTATAGCCTGCCCGTTTAGCAGTTTCAATAGCATTGAAGGTCTCTGTCAAAGTACCTATCTGATTGACTTTGATCAAAATAGCGTTAGCAGTATCATTTTTGATACCTTCAAGCAAACGTTCTTCATTGGTAACAAACAGATCGTCGCCAACCAGCTGAACTTTAGCGCCTAATTTCTTCGTAAGCGCTTTCCAGCCCTTCCAGTCGTCTTCCGCCAAACCGTCTTCGATTGAAACGATCGGGTATTTTTCGCACAAAGCAGCCAGATAATCAACCATTTGATTGGAGGTTTTTACCAAACCTTCGCCTTCCATCTGATATTTTCCATCTTTATAAAATTCGCTGGCAGCAACGTCTAAAGCGATCATGATATCTTCGCCCGGTTTATAGCCTGCTTTTTTCACTGCTTCAAGGATGACTTCGATCGCCTCTTCATTGGATTTCAGATTCGGCGCAAAACCACCTTCATCACCCAGGCCTGTTCCCAGTCCTTTAGCGTTCAGCAGGGCCTTTAAACCATGATAGATTTCAGCGTTCATGCGCAAAGCCTCGCTGAAGCTTGCAGCGCCGACCGGCATGATCATAAATTCCTGAATATCGACGTTATTATCAGCATGCTGGCCGCCGTTCAGGATATTCATCATCGGTACCGGCAGCTCCTGTGCGGAAACACCGCCCAGATACAGATACAGCGGCAACCCTACAGAAGCAGCGGCAGCCTTGGCTACAGCCATGGAAACGCCTAAAATAGCGTTGGCGCCTAATTTTCCTTTATTTGGTGTCCCGTCCAAACGGATCAGCATCTCGTCGATTTCTACCTGACGGGTTGCTTCCAGGCCGATCAAAGCTTCAGCAATAACGTCGTTGACATTATCGACTGCTTTAGTCACGCCTTTGCCCAGATAGCGGTTTTTATCACCGTCACGCAGCTCTACCGCTTCATGCGCGCCGGTAGACGCTCCTGAAGGAACAGCAGCGCGTCCAACGGAACCGTCTTCCAGGCAAACCTCTACTTCGATAGTCGGATTGCCGCGGGAATCCAAAATTTCTCTTGCATATACTTCAGTAATCATTGCCACTCTAACTTCACCTCATCATTTATTTTTATCTGTTAACAGACTTTTCCCTGTCATCGCAGCAGGCTGCTTGATTTTCAGCAGTTCCAGCAGCGTCGGCGCAATATCAGCCAAAATGCCTTCGTGCAAAGTATGTTTTTCATCACTGACTACCAAAAAAGGAACCTGATTCGTTGTGTGAGCCGTATAAGGCTGCCCTGTCGTTTCGTCAAGCATCTTTTCCAGATTGCCATGATCAGCCGTAATACAGGCTGTTCCATGCAGTGACAATACCTTTTCAACAATACGCCCCACACAGGCATCGACAGTTTCCATTGCCTTGACAGCAGCATTCAGCACGCCTGTATGCCCTACCATATCGGGATTGGCAAAATTCAATATTATCATGTCATACTTATCTGTATCCAGAAGCTCTGCCAGCTTATCTGTCACAAGCTCGGCGCTCATTTCCGGCTGCAGATCATAGGTAGCCACTTTCGGTGACGGAATCAGAACTCTGTCTTCACCAACATTCGGTTCTTCCTCGCCGCCATTAAAGAAAAAGGTCACATGAGCATATTTTTCCGTTTCGGCGATCCGCAGCTGCTGAAGCTTGTGGTCAGCCAGTACTTTGCCCAGCGTATCTTCCAGCGTTTCCGGAGCAAAGGCAACGGGAGCTTTTATAGTTTCGTCATACTGCGTCATACAAACAAAATTTACCGGACGGGCTGTCTGAGGACGCGCAAAATAAGGAAATTCTTCATCTACAAAGGCTCTGGTCAGCTGCCTTGCCCTGTCGGGACGGAAATTGAAAAAAATCATGCCGTCACCGGCTTTGACGCAGGAATCTGCTTCAGGTGCAGCTATGAACGGAACTACAAATTCATCAGTGACCCCGCCCGCATAAGAAGCACGCACACCGCTGACCGCATCAGTACAAACAGTGCCGTCATGCAAAACCATAGCGTCATAAGCTTTCTGCACACGTTCCCAGCGTTTATCGCGGTCCATAGCGTAATAACGCCCTGCTACTGTAGCGATTTTACCCACGCCGATACGCTTCATCTCCGCGTCAAGTTCTGCCAGATAAACATCGGCAGTCTGCGGTCCAACATCTCGTCCGTCTAAAAAAGCATGTACATAAACCTTGTTCAGTCCCTGCAATTTAGCCATTTCTAATAGAGCAAACAAATGACTGATATGACTGTGCACTCCACCGTCAGAAACAAGACCCAGCAGGTGCAGCGCACTGCCGTTGGCTTTTACGGTCTGCATAGCTTTACTCAAAATAGTGTTTTCAAAAAAGTCACCGTCTTTTATTGCTTTAGTGATCCTTGTCAGCTCCTGATATACAATACGTCCTGCCCCGATATTCAAGTGACCGACTTCGGAATTACCCATCTGCCCGTCTGGCAGGCCTACGGCTGCACCAGAACAGAATAAGCGCGTATGCGGATATTTGTCGAACAAAGCATCCAAATTAGGTGTCTTTGCCAAAGCAGCTGCATTATACTGCCCTGCCGGAGCAATACCCCAGCCATCTAAAATCATCAGCAATAGCGGCTGTTTTGCCATTTTCGTCACCCCTTATATACTGCGTGCGATAGCAGAAAACGCTTGCGCATCCAGGCTCGCCCCACCTACAAGAACTCCGTCGATACCGCTGATTGCAAAATCTGCGGCATTTTTAGCATTAACGCTGCCGCCATATAAAACACGAACCTTACGCGCGATATCTGCAGAAAATAGTTTTTCCAGCTTATTTCTGATCAGCAGGCATACTTCCTGAGCATCTTTAGCAGTTGCAGCCTGACCGCTGCCAATAGCCCACAATGGTTCATAGGCAACAACCAAAACTTCCGCTTCATCAGGAGTAATGCCCTTTAAGGCACTTTTCAGCTGCATGCTGATTTTACGTGAAGTCTTTCCTTCTGCGCGCTCCTGGGCATTTTCACCTACGCATAACATCGGTTTCAAACCATTTCTGTATGCAGCTCGCATCTTTTTAGCAACAGCCACTTCATTATCACCGAACATGGTGCGGCGTTCAGAATGACCGATCAAAACATATTCAGCGCAGATATCAGCAATCATTTTACCAGAAACAGCACCTGTATAAGCGCCTTCATCTTCCCAATGCAGGTCCTGAGCTCCGTAGCCTACATGTTTACCGTCAATGGCTTCAGCAACGCTTTCCAGTGCTGTAAACGGCGGAAAAACAACTACTTCGTTCAGTGTCCCATTAGTATCACTGACGATATCTTCAGCCAGTTCAACTGCTTCATCCACATTTTTATGCATTTTCCAGTTGCCGGCCACAATTTTACGGCGTACATCATCTAAAGCCGCAACACCTGGCAGGACCTTGCCTTCCAGATATTCCAGCGAAGCGCCTCCGCCAGTGGAGATATGCGTAATTTTTTTAGCCAGCCCCAGCTTTTCAATGGCAGCCACAGAATCACCGCCGCCGACAATGCTCATAGCTCTACTTTTAGCAACAGCCTGAGCGACAGCTTCAGTCCCTTTGCAGAAGGCATCCATTTCAAAAACACCCATGGGCCCGTTCCACACGATCATTTTAGCATCCTGCAACGCATCCTGATACAAAGTGCTGGTCGCAGGGCCAATATCCAAAGCCATATATTTTTGATCCAGCTTAGCTACTTTTTCAACTTTATGGCTGGCATCGGCAGCAAACGTCTCTGCCATTACCAGATCTACCGGCAGCAGCAATTTTACTTTACGTGCTTTGGCCTTAGCCAGCAGTTCTTTTGCTAAAGCGATCTTATCATCTTCAACTAAAGATTTGCCCATTTTATGCCCTTGAGCAGCTAAAAAAGTATTGGCCATACCGCCGCCGATCAGCAGGGTATCGACTTTTTCCAAAAGATTTTCGATCACGCCGATCTTGTCGGAAACCTTGGCACCGCCAATGATAGCAACAAAGGGATGCAGTGGATTTTCCACAGCCTGTCCGACAAAGCGAATTTCTTTTTCCAGTAAAAAGCCTGCTGCTGAAGGCAGAAAATGCGTAACCCCTTCCACCGAAGCATGGGCTCTATGAGAAACGCCAAAGCCGTCATTAACATACAGATCTGCTAAAGATGCCAGTTTTTCGGCAAAATCCATATCATTTTTTTCTTCTTCTTTATGGAAGCGCAGGTTTTCCAGCATCAAAATCTTACCGGGTTTAAGCTTCTGTACTGCTTTTTCAGCTTCTTCACCGATGCAGTCACCTGCAAAAGCAACAGGCATATTCAGCAGCTTTGCCAAATGCTTGGCAACAGGCGCCAGACTGTATTTGATATTAACTTGTCCTTTAGGACGGCCTAAATGCGCCATCAAAATGACCGCAGCTTTATGCTCCAGTAAATATTTGATAGTTTCTAACGAAGCACAAATTCTGGTATCATCGGTAATCTTACCGGTTTCGTCCATCGGCACATTATAGTCGACACGTACCAGAACTTTTTGACCGGCAACGTCTAAATCACACAGGTTTTTTTTATCCATTAGAATGATATACTCCTTTAATTACAGGCCTTGTTTAGCAATGTAGGCAGCAAGATCTACCACACGATTGGAATAACCCCATTCGTTATCATACCAGCTGACAACTTTCGCCATTCTTTTGCCGACCATCATCGTAGACAAACCATCAACGATAGAACTCAACGGACAGCCATTGTAATCTCTGGAAACCAAAGGCAGCTCATTATAACCCATAATGCCTTTTAATTCACCCTCAGCTGCTTTTTTCAAAGCGGCATTTATTTCTTCAACAGTAGTATCTTTTTCCAAAACAACAGTCAAATCAGTAATGGAAACATTTGGTGTCGGCACACGCATAGCAAAGCCATTCAATTTGCCTTTGACTTCAGGAAGCACCAGAGAAACTGCTTTCGCAGCTCCGGTAGTAGTAGGAATAATGGACATCGCCGCAGCACGGGCACGACGCAGATCCTTATGCGGTAAATCAAGGATTTTCTGATCATTTGTATAGGAATGGACAGTAGTCATCAAACCGCTTTCAATACCAAAGTTTTCCAAAAGCACTTTGGTAAACGGAGCCAGGCAGTTAGTAGTGCAGGAAGCATTTGAAATGATATGATGCTCCGCAGCGTTGTATTTTTTCTCATTAACACCCATAACGATAGTGATATCCTCGCCTTTAGCAGGTGCGGAAATAATTACTTTTTTAGCGCCGGCAGTCAAGTGCGCTTTTGCTTTTTCACCTTCAGTAAAGCGTCCAGTAGATTCAACTACGATCTCAACTCCCAATTCACCCCAAGGCA
>ERZ826051.1777-NODE-1777-length-18562-cov-3.698601_pt1 | contig 18562 bp, 16 predicted proteins | sample MGYA00519928_ERZ826051 | MGnify/ENA primary metagenome ERZ826051 (study PRJEB31778, sample SAMEA3449219) | human gut metagenome | biome: human gut; feature: human-associated habitat; material: faeces | place: United Kingdom | collected 2010/2012 ...
CCGAAACAGTAGGAAACACAACGCTCTTCGGGCAGATAGCCCATTTGGTTGATACGCTTCATCTGAGTTATACAGAAGTGTTTGAGATTATCCCTTATCGAAATCTGTTGATGATGCAACGAGATAAGTTACACGCAGTATATAGTGGTCAAAAGGTGAATCGAATCAGTGGTAAGGAATTGGCAAATCGTAGAAAAAAGAGATAGGTAAAGAAAAAGCCGGAGAAATCCGGCTTTAGTTACTTATTATTTCATCAATTCTAAGAATTTTTTGTATTCATCATCATCACCCATTATTATTCTTAAAATATCCTTTTCTGTTAATTTACTTTTTTTATATCCCATATCTTTTCTTATAAGAATGAATAAAGCAAGATAGTTTTGAAAATTAAGCATTTGATTTGGATTATTACAATTCACATTCCACTCTGTGAATTTCTTTATAATTTCATCAGTTCCATAAATGAGTAAATCTTTTTTTACCTTTATGATTCTATCTGGTAAATCATTAGGTTTAAGTTTTTTAGTGAATCCTTTTCCTTCTCTCATTATATCAAAGAAAATGGAGAATATCTCATTGTATACATTGTATTTTCTATCTGAGATTTGATTTTTTATTGATAATATTTTATCATGTTGAACTTTTATTATAAATCCTAATATAGTGGATATAAAGACTAGAATACCAACTATTAGTTCCGAATACGAAAATGCAAATTCTTTAATCATGTTTTATTGATTTTATTGTTGTTTGCTGTATATTGAACGCCCGCACATAGTTTTGCCGACCTATGCGGGCGTTTGATGGTTATAACCCCGGAGGTTATTCCGGCTTTTGGTTGTATTAATAATATTGATATTCAGAACGTAACTGAGAGTATAATTCTGAAATCATTTCTTGTTTCATTTCTTCGGAATGTTGCATGATATCAAGCTGTCTATCCAAAAAATTAGATAATCTGTCCATTATTACCTTAAAGTTATCAATATTCATATTGGGTAGTAATATCGAAGGACTATCATCTTTCAAAACCGGATAACGAAAACTCATGGATTTATTATCTAACTTATCCAATTCGTAAACTAGATTTCTTGCATTAGCAATCAAATTCTTCTCAAAATTGCCATCAATTCTGAGAAGTATATTATTGACATAATCGTCAAAGAGTTTACCTATTTCATGTATGAGTGGAAAGTTCTCTGGCAAATCATTTATTTTCTTACCTAAAAAAATAAGTTCTTTCAATCGGAGTTCAATAAACTGGCGAAAGCAAAATACCATTGGATATGTTAAGAATCTCTTGTGAAATGGTTCACACTTCTGTATCTCCTTATATAAGCTTTCTCCAGCTTGTCTATATCCCTCTGAGTAAGAAAAAAAAGATTTTTTAGATGTACTTAGCCAATTTTCGGCACCTACTTCAGGGATAAACAGTTTATCTGTTGCTAATGGCATTAGTTGGTCTCTCATAATGATTATTTAAGGGTTTATAAATTCTCCGCAAACTTCTTTATATCCGCAAACATACTTACAAAAAACAAGGAATGCAAAAAGTATAAGGAAATATGTTATAGGCAAATAAAAATAATACTACCAAAGCAGGAGGAATCCGACTTTTATTATGTTAGCTTTAGTAATTGTAGTACAAAAACAAATGTGACTACCAATGTCGAAATAATGGTAAACAAAGATCGCAATGTCGTTTTACTAATCCTTTTTCCATACTTTTGTATCTCTTCCGGTGGCTTACTCATGATAGCACTTTCAAAACGGCTTTTCTCCATCATTTCGTAATCAACAAAGACCAAATTTAGCATATTAAAAATGGGTAGTAAAATCCACCATGGACTTGTCTGGGAATTTGGCATAGCTATTATTACGAAATATCCGGCAATTAGCATATTGTTGAAAGAGAAAAGTTTATCATGTATTCTGTCATAATACCGGAGAATGTCACGTGATCCTTGTTTCTCTTGTTCTTTGAGATTTTGAGTAATTTCATCAGTTTCTTTCATGCTTTGCTCTATTTCTTCATCTGCCATAGTATCTGTTATTATTGATGTCCGTATCCTGGTCGCAAACTGGGTGCGAGCGTTTGGTTTTATATACCAGCTATTATTCTTATTACTTTAAATGAGGATAGTTTTATATTATGTTTTTCTGAATAAAAACTATTCATTGCATAAGATTGATTAATAAATATTGGCATTGGCGATTTTAATCTACATATGTTATTTAAAAAATTGAGATTATGCGTAAATGTGCATACTGCTTTACTTTTATCATCAGAAAGAGCTTTTGTATAAACAGAAACAGGGACAAAATATGCATTAATATCACTTTTTTTGAGTTCAATTCTCGCTTGTAGTCGATGATTTCCATCTACAACTAAAAGATATTCCATGTGAGGGACAACTATTATAGGAGTATAATTATCACTTTGTTTATAGTAATCTATTTTTCTTCTAGATGGGGCGTTGTATTGATATTCAAGTTGCCTAATCGGTATTTTGCAACTTTTACAATTGTACTCTATTATTAGCTGCTTTAGTTTATCTATGTTCCAATTAAGGACATGGTAATCTAGTGTTCCTACATACCATTCCTTACTATAGTTTTGCTTAATGTAAGCATAATTACTCTCACTGGAAGCAGTTTGCATTTTTTGAAATAGCTCATGTATTTCTTTAAATTCAGGAATAATCCTGAAAAGATTCTTTTTTTCGCATTTATCAATAACTGCTTTATAAACACCTTCAAGCATGCTCTTATTCCTCCATCTTAAATTTAGTACTACATTTGGGGCAAGTGATTAATCTTTTGTATGTCCGTTCTCATCAAAATCAAATGGCAATTCCGTCTGTCCTATTTGTCGCATTTTCATCTTTTTGAAGTTATCCCAAAACTGTTTCATGTTATCAGATACTTGAAACAGGGTAATAACTTTATTGATTTGCTTTTCAAGATTAGGCTCCCCAACATCCAATGTTAAGAACTGATGATAACGTTCAGTTCTGTTTCCTGATTCATTTTTGGGTGCTTTCTTTTTCAATTCGTCCAATATTCCATTAGGCAATTCCTCATAAATGATCGTATTCGTCCATTTTCCAATTACACCTGGTCTTTTTTTGATACCATTTATTGTAAAGTCCCAACCATTTAGACGGAAAAGTTCTCTGTAAAATATGTCTGGGAATCGTTTTTGCCATGGGAGTAATTCCTCCGATATATAGGCTTTTAAAATCTTTTGCAGTTCGTCTTTTTCACGCTCATATTGATAACCAGTTGCTTCATCTACAAGTGCAACAATACCCACTTTAGCAACAGAACGAATAATAATATTTGCGCTTCGAACTATTGTTTCATCTATCTGAGAGCCGGTTTCATTTGCCTTAATTATTGCATCGCATAAGTCAATAAGTAGGGTTACTTCATATCCGTATGTCTTTGATTGTGAGCCTCCTGACGTCGGACGATAAAATGGGATTGGGTTATTAACCTTATCCAAGACACTTATAGAGCCGGTTTCAGCAGCAGATATAATTTGTGTTATATCGGAGTTATTGGCAAATTTATTTAACCATGCCCCACTTGTTGCATTAGAACCTAATGCTTTCTGTATTCCACGACCTGAAAAAACTCGCGTCCCATCTTCCAATACATAACATGGTATTTCCAATTCTCCAAAACGGAGTGGAGTTTTGTCTGAACCGTATTTTGCTTTTAAAATTTTATCTTCCATAATATTCTAATTTTATAATTTTTCCACTAACTTCTTACTTATCTGTATCAATTGGGACTTATCTCATTTCTACTGTAATATTTATATCCTTCCATTGTAGAACCTTTACAGAAATATTTCCCATTTTCAATAGAGTCAACTACCATTTTTCTACCATCCGACTGACGAATAACAACACTCCCCACAGCAATGTCACTATATGTATCGCTGAGAATATCATCCGTTTTATTTTCTGCATTATTTAAGGTGTTATTTGGCAATTCCTTAGACTCAAGTAGCCTTGTTATTCTTGATACATTGTTTGTCATTCCCCACATCTTAAAAAATAGAATAATTTGAAGAATACCGAATACAATAAAAATGATTGAGATAAAAGTTAGAATGCTTTCCATAATCGCATTTTTTAGTTAAACATTTTACAAAACTATCTCAAAAATCTCACTGTTCCAAATTATTTCCTAACAATTCCTCCAATGTCGTACTTTTGTAATCTCTGAAATGGTAAATAGGCTATCTATCTTTACCTTCACAATTATTTTCCAACAATAGGCTGATTGTGTTTTTGTTGATGAAAAAGATCTATAAAACCTTGTATATATAGTAAATTCATCAATTAGAACAGGAAATATCAAACCTTTCGTCTGTTGTCACGAATTTGATGAAAGAAAATTCTAATAAGGTTTGGATATGCCGTAATTTTGAGTGGTAAATAATTAAAATTCAGAATAAAATGGCTAAGCTTTACTTTCGTATTGGTGCAGATTTTGATAAAGTTATCAAACTCCGTGAGGAAATTGCAAAACTAAAGAACGAGTTGAAAACTATGGATTCAACTCAATCCCCTGCTGCTTTCAAGGCTCTCAATACTCAACTGTCTACCTCCACGCAAAAAATGAATGAATTAGTGGCGAACGCCGCTAAAGCCGGTGCCGAGATGGAAATGGGATTTAAGAAAAAGATATTTGATGCCTCACAATCTGTAAACGGATTTATGGAGAAGATTATAGCCCAGAAGAATGCGGTTGGTTCTCTTCAATCGACTATCCGTAAAAATAAAGAATTATATAAAACGATCGTATCAAGAGGAAGTGAAGACAAAGAATTACTTAATCATATTAGAGAGCAAGAAAGGACGCTTGGCAAAGAGCGGGATTCTTTATTTAGGCTGACCCAACAACAAGCAGAAGCACGCCTTTCCGTAAAGAAGCTACGCGATGAATATGCCTTATATAAAGATGATGCTAAGGATGTTGCTGAAACAAATAAAGGTATTGCTATTTCATGGAAGAAAGCGTTAGCCGTTATCGGTGGAGCAGGTGTGCTAAAGGCATTAGGTTCTGAAATTATTCGGGTGCGTGGGGAATTTCAGGCAGCTGATACTGCTATTCAGACTCTATTGGGTAGTAAGGAGAAAGCAGATGTTTTAATGAAGCAGGTACGTGAGTACGCTAAAATCTCTCCATTAGAGTTTTCTGATGTAACGAAAGCTACACAAATGATGCTTGGTTTTAATATTGAGGCAGAGAAAGTACCACGTTATTTGCAGGCTATTGGCGATGTTTCTATGGGAGATACCCAAAGGTTCAGTTCTCTAACATTAGCTTTTTCCCAAATGTCCGCTGCCGGTAAATTGATGGGGCAAGACCTCAATCAGATGATTAATGCAGGGTTCAACCCTCTCCAGCAAATTTCCGAAAAGACAGGTAAGTCTATCGCCACTCTGAAAGAAGAAATGTCTAAAGGCGCTATCTCCGCAGAAATGGTTCAACAAGCGTTTATAGACGCTACTTCCGCAGGTGGAAAGTTCTATAATATGTCTGAGAACGCTTCAAAAACAATCAATGGGCAGTTATCCATGATGCAGGATGCGATGGATGCAGCCTTTAACGAGCTGGGGCAGAAGTCGGAAGGTGTAATCATGGATGGTATTCAGATGACCACTTCACTGATTGAAAACTATGAAACGGTGGGGAAGGTATTGGTTGGGTTAGTTACTACTTATGGAGCGTACAGAACTGCTGTGATGTTGGCTATCATGGCGACAAGTAAACATACGATAGCTGAAGTAGCTCTTACTAATGCTCGTGTATTGGCACGAAAAGCACAATTAGCTTTAAATGCAGCTATGCTTACTAATCCTTATGTTTTGTTGGCTACCGCCGTTATTGGGCTTGGTGCTGCAATGTGGGCTTTCCACGATTCGACAACCGCGGCGGAGAAAGCGCAAAAAAGATTTGACGAGCAAAAGAAACAGTCTATTAAAAAAGAGCAAGAACATAAACAAAGGCTTGAAGAATTGATTTCCACCCTTCAAAATGAATATACCTCTTCTATGGATAGGGTGAAGGCAATGGATGCAATAAAGAATGAATATCCCGCTCTCTTCCAAAAATACATAGATGAAAAAGGACATATTAGAGACTTGATAGCTTTATGGAAAGAATACAATGAGGAAGCTGGAAAAAGGAACGTAGAAGAGAATAAAATTAATTACAACAACTCTAAAAAACTAATTGATGAATACGAACAGGTTATCGGATTATGGAAAAGGTTCGGAGAAGACCCGAATTTTCATAAAAACAGTTTGAATGAATCAGAAAAGCAGCTTGCTGATAAATATAAGAATGAAACTTTATCTACTTTGAAATCAAAATTGGATGAAGAAAGAAATGTCCTCAGAAATTATCAAAAAGAAGTCCGCTCAGATGAACTCGCTCAATGGCAACTTGATTTAAAGAAAAATACTGATGTTCAGCTAAAGGTAGAACTGGATGAAATGAAACGCCTTCAACAAGCAAGGAAGAATAATAAGTGGTATTCTTTGAATGTGGGTGTTGGCTCTCTGAAAGGTGCGACTACTGAATCTGAATTACAAAATAGAATAGATATACTTGAATCGGAGTTGAAGTCACGTAAAACCTCAACTTATCAAGAGGATTACGAAGCAGCCAAGAAGGCTTGGGAAGACGCTAAAAAGAAACTTTCTGAAATAGAAAAGGACAAATCCAAGTTTACTTCAAAACAATACGAGGAGGCTAAAGAACGTAAGGAAACTGCTGAAAAAAAATACAAAGATTTAGGTGGTATTACCGGTAGTTCGTTAACCAAGCAAGAAAACCAAGCAAAGAAAGAAACCGAAAAACTTCGCAAACAGCAAGAAGGCATTCGTTCCCAGAATGATAAGATCTCTGAAATAGAACGCAAACAGGCAATCCAGCGTAAAAGGCAGGCTGAAGATATGGAAATGGAAATCTCACAGTCTGAGATCGATGCCATGACTGAAGGAGCTGAGAAGAAGCGTATGCAGAGGGAATTGGATAACCGGAAAGAGATCCAATCACTGGAAAGACAAAAAGAAGATATGATCCAGGCTGTAATTCAAGCAGAGAAAGAGATTTTTGATGCTCAGGAAGAGTTGAAGGCCAAAGAGAATAACAAATATCAGAAAAAGACTTTTGATTCTTCTAAGGTGGATACAGGAAAGATTAGCTCTATCTGGGATACCATTATAGAAAATACGTCCAAAAAGCAACTTGATGATAAGATACGCGATCAAGAGGCGTCTTGGAATGAATATCTTATCAAGTTTGGCAACTATCAACAGAAAAGGCTGGCCATTATTGAGAAATATGATAAGGCCATAAAGGAGGCCGAAACGGCGGGTGATGCAGCTATCTTGATGAAAGAGAAAGCTAATGCGCTTGATGATTTTGACAACTCCGTGAAGAATAGTACGACTTTAATGGGACAGCTTTTTGTTGATGCTTCCCAAAAGAGTGTGAACGAGATTCAGGGCATCATTGAAAAAGCCGAATTATTGATGCAATACCTCGCTGCCATTAAGGATGAACAGGGAAATGCTCAAATCGGTGGAAAGACAGTTTCAAAGAAGGATATTTTAGGTCTTGGGATAAGTGACAATACCCTTCAAAACTTGGAGCTTTCAACTGATCAAGTAGAAGCACTCAGAGATGCTATTGATCGTTTAAAAGGGGAATTGGGAGGGAAAAGCCCTTTTAAACTTTTCAAAACGCAAGTAAAGCAAGCGACTGATAAGATAGCACAAGGGGGTAAAAAGAATATTGTTCAGGGTATTTCAGAAATCGGGAGTGCTGTGACTCAATTTACTCCTGCTATATCTCAGTTTGGTCAGGATCTTGGTACAATATTTGGCAACGACGATCTTGGTAATAAAATAGCCGGTATTTCTGATGCCTTAGGTGGAGTTGGTCAAACAGCCATGGGAGTTGGTCAGATAATGTCCGGTGATATTGTAGGTGGTGCCATGAGCGCAGTTTCCGGTATTTCATCTGTTGTAAAGGCTTTAGATGGTTTATTTGGTGCTGATTATTCCCGATACAATGAAATGAAGTCCCAATATGAAGCACTCGATTCCGTGTGGGACACTTTAATAGACAAGAAGAAAGAGTATATTAAAATGTCCTATGGGGATGAAGCCTATAAAGTAGGGAAAGAAGCAGAAACCCTGATAAAGCAGCAGACCCAGAGATATTATGAACTTCTGAATGAATTAAGACAAAGCGGCTCAAGTATTGGATCAAGTTCTTTAGGCAAACGAATAGAAAAAAGACTTAGTAAAAAGGATTGGGATAGGATATCCGGTGCTGTCGGTGAATCTGTCACGAATGCAGAGTCATTGCTTAATCTTTCTGCAGAACAACTAAAAGAAGTGCTTGCCGATCCTAAACTGGTATCTGTCCTTAATACTGTAAACGGTGACTTTGTAAAATACATACAGGATATTGTCAATGGCTCTGAGAAATTAGAGGATATACAGAACCAAGTAAAAGAACAGCTTACCCAAGTTTCATTTGATAGCGTATTTGATAACTTTGTCGATACCTTGATGGATATGGATAGTTCGGCAAAAGACTTTGCTAATAATTTTGAGAGGTATATGCAGAAGGCTATGCTTACCACTATGCTTGGTGATAAGTATAAAGCCGAACTACAAAAATGGTATGATGCTTTTGCTGCTGCTAATGATAATAAAACAGGTATTTCTGAGGAAGATTATAAAAAGTTGCAGGAGCAATGGAACGACATTGTTACCGACGCGGTTAAAGAGCGGGATAAATTGAAAGAGTTGCTTGGCTGGACATCCGAATCTTCCTCTCAGGATTCTACAAAAAGAGGATTTGAGGCCATGTCTCAAGATACCGGAGAAGAACTAAACGGACGTTTCACGGCTTTGCAGGCATCCAATGAGGAAATTAAGAATCAGAGCGTAGTCCAATCCCAAGCGCTCAATCTGCTGACGGCAAAGGCTGATACAATTCTTTCTGTGAATACAGAGGTAAGGAATATTGCGGATGATACGAGGAATTTAATTGCTAATTCTTATCTTGAACTGATGCAAATTTCGGAGAATACTGGAGCTATAGTGAAGCCTATTCAACAAATGCAGAAAGATATAGCAGAAGTTAAAAAGAATACCGCAGGCTTAGCTCCCTAAAAGAAGAAGGCAGGAATTTTCCTGCCTTGCTTAGATTTCTTTGAAGGAAAGTTTTGTTATGATTGTTGTATCATTATCCTCGAAAAATATTTCTGTTTTATCCAATGAATACGACTTATTATTCCTATGGAACACAACATTGGGTTTAGTAAATTCGAGAATCTTCATATAACTGAAATCATGTTCAATTACTTCTCCTCCAAAATTAAGTTTTAAGATATGCTTTTCCTCCATATTATATAAATTGAATTATGTGCAAATATAACAATAAAAATACAGTTTATGCCAGATTTACTTATAAACAATAAAGACGCATACGCCACATGGGGTGTAAGGATGGGGGACGGATTCCTCGATGCTCTTGGAGCGTCTGCACCGATGAAAGAATTTATAGAAAATAAATCTCGCCTTGAACATGGGAAGAGAGTGATAATAAATAACCCCAAAGTGGATGAACGGGAAATAACGCTTTCATTTACTATTGAGGGCAGTTCCCAATCTGATTATCAATCAAAGAAAAAAGCTTTCTTCGAGGAATTGTACAGAGGTGTAATTGATATTAAGATTCCAGCTAATAGTAACGAGGTCTACCATCTAATCTATCTTGGTAAAAGTGTTTCCTATGCGCAAAGTATAGACCGGACATTTGGTAAGATTTCAAGTAAATTTTCGGAGCCTAATCCAGCAAATAGAACTTAATTTGTGACCTTATTTCTGATGTCACAACAGGAAGCCCGAATATTTAGGGCTTCCTGTTTTTATCTCCGACCTTTGATGTGTTATGGAAAGAGTAGACATCAAAGACATATCTGGCAGTATTCGCTTTTCTACTATTGTAAATGAAGGCTCGAAACGAAAATTCCTTTTAATGAAGGAAGACTATGTTACTGTGAAGTTCAATTTGGATGAACCGATTTTTTTCAAGCTTGGTGATTACATAGATGATGGATATTTGGGAGTGTTCGAGATATGTGACATACAGAAACCCGCTTACGATGCAATAACGGCAAGTTATGATTACGAACTTCGTTTGGACGCTTATTACTGGAAATGGAAAAATAAAATTTTCAAATACACCCCAGAGACAGCCGGACAGGAAGCGTCCTGGAACCTGACCGCTCCACTGGATGTTCAAGTTGGTATAGTCCTGAGAAATTTAAAAGCTCTTGGTTACACATACAAAGGACAGGATTTTGTTTTTTCCATTGACAGCACGGTTGAAAATAAAGCTCAGTTGATGTCTTACGACAACATCAACATTCTTGACGCTTGCTTTGAAATGGCAAAAAAATGGGATTGTGAGTGTTGGGTAACAGAGAATATCATTCACTTCGGGCGTTGTGAGTTCGGTGATCCTGTTAATTGGGAGATCGGTGTAAATGTAGAGGAAATGACACGCACCGACTCGCAATCCGCTTATGCAACCCGTATCTATGCTTTTGGCTCTACAAGGAACATACCTTCCAATTATCGTCCGGTGGATGAATCAGTAGTTGTGAATGGTGTCGTTCAAAGACGATTGATGCTGCCTGCTGGAACTCCTTATATTGATGCCTATCCTAATATGGTTACAGAGGAAGCCATTGAGCAGGTTATTGTTTTTGATGATATCTATCCACGACGTACCGGTACAATGTCGGATATTGCCATTCATAAGTATACTGACAAGATAGAAAATGCAGATGGGACAATAACTGAGGAGAAATGGGATGCTTACCGCTTTAAAGATACTGGCATTACATTCTCCAAAGCCTATGTGCTTGCTGGCGAGGAATTAAAGATAACCTTCCACTCTGGGAAGCTTAATGGTATGATGTTCGGGGTTATATTTAATCCTGATGGAGAACCTGAGAAGTTATCAGATGGTAGTTGGAATCCGGCTGCACAAGTTTGGGAGATAGTACGTAACGAGGATTATGGGCGTAAACTACCTGGTGATGTACTTATCCCCACAAACGGGGATACTTATGTCTTGACTGGCTGGGACTCAACAAAGATAACACAACTTGGACTCGTATCTGCTGCCGAAGTCGAACTGAAAACCGAAACGGAAAAGTACGTTGCCAAATCAAAGATGGACCCTTCCACCTATAACTGCAAAATGATGTCTGGTGACGCATACGGCGAAGACGGTGTTCATAATCTTTATAGTGCCGGTCAGAAGGTCAAGCTTATTAACAAGGCCTATTTCGAAGATGGCCGGCAATCGCGTGTCATAGGATTTGAACATAATCTTGACTATCCGTTTGATTCGCCTATATTTACGGTGGGGGAAACGACGGCTTATTCACGTATCGGAGAATTGGAAGAAAAGTTGGATAGTCTTACATTGAAAGGGCAGACTTACAATGGTGGTGGAAGTGGGGTATATATCATTGGGACTAATGATAGTACACCCCCGTCAAATAGAAATGTCTTTTCGGCTTCAAAGTCACTTGCTACCCATTTACGTAAGGATATGCCCGATACTGCTAAAGAAACTGTAACTTTCTCAAAAGGCTTGATAGTGGGTGATACTGCTGCATCTATTGACGAAAATGGTAATGTGGAAGTGGAAAGTGTCACAGCACGCACTAAAGTTAAAGCCGCTACATTGGAAGTAACCGGCTCGACCAATGTTGGCACACTACATTCGGAAGGGAATATTTCAACAGGCGCGGATGTCTGGGCTAAAGGTGACACGCATACTTTAAATTTACTCGTTCAGGCACTTGCAAAAACACACGATCTGAATGTTGAGCACGTCGCAACCCTGTTTCAAACCATAGTCAAGGACTATATCAGTTCAGAAAGATTCATCCCCGGACTGATGGGTGAAGGGATGAAGCTATACAAGGCTATCAATGGGGATTGGAACCTTGAAATAGATAATGCCGTAGTCCGTAAGGCCATGACCATTTTTGAACTTATCATTTCGAAAGTTCGTGCGGTTAATGGCGGTCTGGTAATTTCATCCGCCAACGGGCGTGTTAAGTCCGTTTCGGAAACGTCCGGCGATCCGGCTTACTATGTTTTAGGTATAGAGGGCGACATGATGTTTGTCACTGATGACTTGGTACGTTGTCAGGTCTACACATCCGGACACGTTAAATACTACTGGGTTCCGGTTGCCTCGGTGAATGATGATTCGATTCTTATACTTAAATCCGTATTTCCCAATGGTACAACTCCGGCCGTTGGTGATGATCTGGTTCAGATGGGTAACCTCACGAATCCGAACAGACAGGGCATTTTGTATCTCACAGCTTCGGAAGATGGTAAACCGCGCATTTCTGTACTGGACGGGGTAAACTCTACGTCTTTGGCCGGAAAGAACAAAGTGATTTTGGGTTGTCTCGATGGCATGACGGATACAGACTTTCCGGCTGACCTCCAACCGTCCGGATACGGTCTGTATGCGATGAACTGTTTCCTGAAAGGTATTTTCATTCTGAGAAACGGAAAGAGCATCGAACAGGAGTTTAGTAATATTGCTACTGAATTATCAGCCATACCGGGAAAAATAGAACTATCCGTAACAACAGAATTAAATAAGCGTGTCATAGGTGGTGCTAATCTCTGTTTAAAATCGGGTGTATGTATTACTGGCGTAGAGAATCATCTTCGTATAAACATGTCTAAGTATTGGCGTGATTTAAGGGGAAAGAAAGTTACTTTGTCTTTTGATTATGAATATAGCAACCTTGTTTTAGGTCGAAATAGTCGTATAGGGCTGGAAGAAGGTGTATTAAAGGATGGTACATCAAACTATTACTATATCGGTGCGTGGAAGTACTTCGATTCTACTTCATTGAAGGCCGGCACAGGTAGATTTGTTCATACTATTACCGTTCCGAATGATATTGTTAACGCACAAAATATCGGTATAGGATTTTACATACAAGTCGGTGATGGTACCACGATGAAAATATGTAATCCTCAGATTGAAATCGGTGATACTGCAACCGAATGGAAGCCTGCGCCAGAAGATGGAATAATAGAATCTAAGGAATATACTAATAGTCAAATTAGTGTAGTCGAAGGTAAGATAACATCCACCGTTGAAAAGATAAATACCGTTGATGGACGTGTTACCGGACTTGCTTCACGCGTCGAACAGACCGAAAAAAGTATCACGTCTGTTGTTGGTGATATTGGTGTTATTAATAGTACCACCAATAGGCATATATCAAAGCGAATAGATTTAAGAGGATGGGACAATAATAAGTTTTTCCCGTTGGTTATAAGTATTCCGGTTTACCACAAAACAAGGGTTGAAATAAGTAGGCCTCTTGATGCGGGATACGGAAAACCTTCATACGGTACTCATGATGGCGGTTTTTCTATGAACTTAACGTTTGAGATGTCCGGTTCGGGTTGGGGTTCGTTGCCAGCAGTAACCAATATCTTTGACTATACTAAAGCATGGACTTCTGCGGGTGCAAAGATAGTTGTTGATTTGGGACAAATAACTGAAACGTCTACGTGTAGAATGGGTATTAGGGGCGGTTCTATGTATGACGTAACAGTAGATGATACTATTGACCCAAACGTAATCAACGTTTATCAAACCGATTATCACGGTTCGTATAATACATCGTTCCCCGTTCGCACCGATGGAACTGAACCCGTCCGCACATACGGATACTATACCGAAATAAAGCAGACGCAGGAAAGCATAGCTTTAACTGCAAACAAAGTGGACGATCAAGGTAGGCGATTAAGTGCGGCTGAGTTAACTCTAAGTTCAGACCACGCAAAATTAAGCGTAGTAGAACAAGCGGCAAATTCCGCCAATTCCTTAGCAGGCACAGCCAATAACAAAGCCGAAGCCGCAGACGGTCGTGTCACCGCCACCCAAAACGGCTTAGTCGAAACCGGAATCAACATCACGTCCCGAAAAATCATTCTGAAAGCCGATAACCTGCTATTCCAAAATAACACAGGTCAACAGACAGCCGCCATCAATGCAAGCGGCAAACTGTCTGCCAATGTGATTGAAGCGGCGGAAGTGGTGGCACAGGCATTTTCAGCACAGAGGATCACAACCGGAAACCTTACGGTAACTGATGGTGCAAAGATCGGTGCCTGGAATATATCGGGAGGCTCTCTTGTTTCGGCAAGCAATTCGCAGGCTAAGATCCTGTTAAACATGTCCGGTAATAAATTCCTTCGTATTAACGAAGAGGGGGACAGCCCTACAACTTCACGCACTGCATTGATGTCCATACGAAACGACAATTACAGTGGTCTAAGTATTGAATCATACGGAAGTTCCGGTTTTGCTCTAAGATGTTTGGCTAACGCAGGCACTGCAAATTCGATAGAATCGTATGGAAGCCATATTTTCGCCCAAAGGGGCGGTGAAAAGTGGAACGCTCCCGGAATGCTGTGTACCGGATATGTATATCAAGCGGGTACAGTCACTAATGAATGGGGCAACGGGTGCACCTTAACCAGTGCACAGAAAATAGCTACTGGAAAATACAGGATATACCACAGTTTGAAGCATCTGCAGTACGCTGTTTTAGTACAAGGCTTAGGGGGTTATGGCTGGGTATTCGGTCAGGTAGAGACACAAAACAACTCTTATTTTGAGGTTTTAATGCTTGACGCAAACAACGGGCCCCGTGATTGTCCATTCCGTGTGTTCGTTGTAGGTCGCAATGTTTGGTAAATACCCATTGTGAGCGCAGATTACAATAATAAATTCAAAAGAAATAGAATATGAAAATCAATTTTAGAAGAATTAAAGTAAAAACAGCTATTGACGGAGAAATTAAAGAGTTCGACGTAGCTAAAACAGTAGGAAACGCTATTTACTGTAATACACCCGATTTGGGTGAATTGGAGTTTGCCCAACGGATATATAAAGAAGGTGAAGTTGAAGTTGACGAACAAGGTGCAAATATCATTCGAAATTACGTTGATCCGGCTCCGATACTCGCAGTGGTGAAAACCGCTATTTATAATGAATTAGACAAAGTAATTATTAACTCTCAAAATCAATAAATTATGTTTCAAGAAGAATCAAGAACAGTTCAAGTAAACGGTAAAGCCGTTTCAGGAGATTATCAGTACAATGTAAACTACAGTGTCAATAACGATAATCTCAGCCGCCTTCATTGTGAAATCATTAAAACGGTCACGGAAGAGATTGACACCCCTACAGGTAAGCAGCCCGTAACCTCCGGGCGGTATATCGGGTATTTGCTGTTAGAATCGGGCAGCAAACAAATGTCTCTTCCGGAGTCGGAGAATGTTGCAGCGCACTTTGAAGTATTCGATCAGATCACCAGAGAGGTAAAAGCCACTTTAGAGCCCAAACCGGCATCTAAATCCAAGTAACAAGAATCCGCCCTGTCTTCACAGATGGGGCGGAAAAGTGCGGCATAAATGGGGTACATAGGTGAGATTAGCCGCACACAATGCTATTTTAGTATTACCATGACAAATATACGATTAAAGTTTATATATCCAAGAATATGAAAAATTTGAAGATGATTGCATTGATTGCCTTGCCTCTTTCTCCTTTGCTGGAACTCTTTGAGCGCTATGTCTTTGGTGACTGGGAGTTTGTCAAATGGTTGATTGTCCTTGTATGTGTTGATACGGTGCTCGGCTTTGTCAAGCACTGGCTATCCAAAGACATCAGTAGTAAAGCTTATGGTATGATCGGGCGTAAACTTATCATTTACAGTTGTGTATTAGTCCTGTCGCATGTGATGGGTAATTTCTCGATCGCCGGTCAGGTAGTCGATAGTTTCGTCTGGTTCCGGTATTTCGCTTGTACGGCATTAATGGTACGTGAGGCCTTAAGTATTATTGAGAACGTAGAAGAGATTTGCCCGGGCTTCTTCCCTAAAGCGATCATAAACAAGCTGAAAGGGTTCGATAATGTTTCAGGAAAGAAAGAGTAAGATAAAATCTCCCGTCATTGTACTTAACGACGGGAGGTTGCACACAAACAACACAAACAAGCAAACAAACAAATACAAAGCCTATCTTCCCAGACGGGAGAAAGTATAAAAAGTAAGCGCAAATTTAGCTAAATCTTTTTGTTCACAGTATTAATTTAACATATAGTATGAAGTATTTTACAATCCAAGAACTAAGCCACAGCGATACGGCCGTAGCGCGTGGAATTGATAACTGTCCAACGGCCGAAGCTATTCACAATTTAACGAAGCTGGTAGAAAACGTTCTTGACCCGCTTCGGGAAAAGTACGGCAAGCCTATCCGGGTAAGTTCCGGTTATCGAAGCGCTATTCTCAACCGAAGCGTAAACGGGGCAACATCCAGCCAACACCGATTAGGGGAGGCGGCTGATATTACGGTAGGAAGTAAGGAGGAAAACCGGAAGCTCTTCGAGATCATCCGGCTGGAATTGCCTTTCGATCAATTGATAGACGAACGTGATTTTAGTTGGGTTCACGTATCATTCCGTGAAGGTAGAAACAGAAAACAAGTGCTGAAGCTATGAAATATCTACCTTATATCGTTATTGCAGTTCTTATCCTGTTTATTGTGTTCCGTCCGGCAAGGGTGGAACACGCACCGGGCGGAGTAATCAGAGACACGATCATTACAAATCGTATTGATACGGTTCGGGACACAGTGCCCGTTCCGGTTTATGAAAGCGTTGTAGATTCGTTCCCGTTCGTTGTTCCCGTCCCTGTACCGGGCGATACGGTTCGGGACACGGTGTATTTGCCTATTACGCAGAAAATCTACAAAGACAGCCTTTATACGGCTTATGTATCGGGCTACCGGGCAAAGTTGGATAGTATAGAGGTGTACAGTAAAACAAGGACTGTGTTTGTCAGAGAGCGGGCAAAGCGGAAGCGGTTCGGGCTGGGTGTGCAGGCCGGATACGGTTTTTGGGGGAATAAGGTAAGTCCCTATGTTGGAGTTGGGGTGAGTTGTAATTTGTGGGAGTGGTAAATGATATTATCTTTTCATTTGCAGTTTTTTTATTGAGTAGTTGATTTCTTCTTACAATGATTGTTAAATGAAAAGTTGGTTGATTCAAATTTGAATTATATATTTGCGCCGTTAAATAAAAGATTAAATAACTTAAAACATTTAATTATGAGAAAAAGTATTTTGTTTCTTCTATTCATTTTTATTTCAGTAACTGGTTTCTCACAGATCAACAGTTGGAATATCAAGGCAGGTATGAATATTAGCAATTATACCGGTGATGCAGATATGAATGCAAAAGTTGGTTTTAAGATTGGTGGTGGGTTTGAGTATGGTTTTAATGATACTTGGTCCCTGCAACCTTCTTTGATGTTCTCTACCAAAGGTGCCAAGCTGGATGCTGAAACAGTGAATGCCATGTATTTGGAGTTACCTATTATGGCTGCCGCTCGTTTTAATGTGGCTAATAATACTAATATTGTAATAAGTGCTGGACCATATTTGGCTTGTGGTGTTGGTGGAAAATCTACGGTTGAGTTGGACTCAGGTGCAGAAATGAGTGTGAAAACATTTGGTGATAACGGTTTGAACTTGAAGCGTTTCGATGCTGGTCTTGGTTTAGGTGTTGCCGCAGAATTTGGGCAGATCATAGCTGGCCTTGAAGGACAATTTGGTCTTGTGGATGTTCAGAAACTTGGTAATCCTAAGAATCTAAACTTTTCTATTAACTTAGGATATAAGTTTTAGTATATAATAATTGATATTGAGTGTGACATTTGGAGCGCCGTTAATATAGAATTAGTTTCTGAATAGATAAATCCACATTGTCACTCTATCTTCGCACTGTGTAGAAGCATCTTATCATTAAGTTGCTGGCCTCGGTTCTTAGGAGTCGGGGCTTTTTCATTTAAGAGAAGTCTTCTTGTATTTGAAAGCTTGATTTCTCCTATCTCGCAAATTTATGATTGCTTCTGATTCTTTTATATTTATAGATTTTAATATTAATGAATTTTAAAAGCTTGGAAGTGTGAAGTCTATTTGTTACGGCCAAAGCAGGAAGAACCAGAAAGAGGATAGGGGGATTGGCAAATAACTTGAGTTCCTATGTTCTGGGGAGTAAGTTGTAATATATATGGTAAAATATTGTAGAACTCCACTGATTTTATGTTTTTAAACATATGTATAGGGAAATGACTGCTTTTAGCTTTTATTATCTTTGTCTTATTAATATCAAGCGCTTGTATTAAAATTTGTAGTATTAATTAATGATTTGTTTTATATGAGAATAAAAAGGTTATTGTATGCTATTGCTACGATACTTCCCTTTCTGTCTCTCTGTTCGTGTTATGAAGAGCAAGAACTCCAACAGGAGAAACAGGATAAGGAAAAATGGACAATGCAGGTTGCGAGTAATCAGTTAAATGAATTTTTAAATATTAATC
>ERZ826051.1778-NODE-1778-length-18555-cov-3.084108_pt1 | contig 18555 bp, 15 predicted proteins | sample MGYA00519928_ERZ826051 | MGnify/ENA primary metagenome ERZ826051 (study PRJEB31778, sample SAMEA3449219) | human gut metagenome | biome: human gut; feature: human-associated habitat; material: faeces | place: United Kingdom | collected 2010/2012 ...
GCCTGACTGCCTATCATCAAAAAAGCAATCATGATTGCCGCTGTTCCGATATGGGTCATAACCAAATATTGATACGCTGCATTATGTGCAGCTTTTTTTTCAGCTTCGTGGTTGACCAGCAGAAAGCTTACTACGGCCAACAGCTCCCAAGCCAGTAAAAAACTGAAAACATCAGCAGCCAGTAAAACCAGCACCATAGAAAGCAAAAATGCATTCCAGAGTCCTCCCAAAAGTCTCAGCCTTTTACCCAGATAGCTTTTCGCATAACCCCAAGCATAAATGCTCGTCACTGTTCCTGCCAAGCCCGTAATCAATAAAAAAACTGCGCTCCACCGATCAGCATTGAAAGTAAAAAATGCCCAGCTGCCGCTCAGCAGGCTCCCACTTCCCTGCATCAGATAAGCCGCAGACTGATACAGCAGAGCTCCGCTGCCAAATACTGCTGCCAAAACCGCACAGTAATGTGCCGCCATCTCCATTTTTTTAGGAAACAGTGCCGTAGCGGCACCCATACCATACACAGCAAGCGTTATATATATAAGTTCCATTCCCATCTACCTCACATTCAAAACTCAAAAAAGCTCATAAAAAAACGTATATATTATACCACATTCTTCATAATTTAGCACTCATAAATATTAACAAACCCTTATAAAATCTACGTTAATACAAAAAAATCCTATTTGCATACGCAAATAGGATTTTTGTAGATTTTATAAAATTTTCTGTATACGACTATAAACCCGCAAAGCATTGCTGTAAAAAAATGCTTCCTGATGTTCTTCCGGGATCAGTTGACGCATTATCGCTATATAATCAGGAATATTGATTAACGGCCAATCACTGCCATACATCAATTTGTCCCAGCGGTTCATATAACGCAGCCACATACCCAAATAATCAAAATAACCCTGATTCTGCCTATAAAAATGCGGCCCCGGTATTCCTTCCAGTAAACCGGACAGATCTACAGCTACATTATCATTTTTCGTAGCCACCTCAGTTGCGTCAAGCAGCCATGGATTTCCGCAGTGACAGATAACAAACTGCACGTCCGGGAAATCAGCAGCTACCTCATCCACCGTCAACGGGTGGGCATAACGCAGTTTAGCAGCAGGCGTTGCTGTATCGCCTGTATGCACTGCCACAGGCACATTATAATGCCGGGCCAATTCAAACAGCGGATAATGACGTTCATCATAAATAAATACAGGCCGGTAACCTGGATAAAACTTTATGCCCAGACAATGAGGATCACTCAGATAGTGCTCAAATTCCTGAGCTGTTTTTTCAGCATTTGCCAGTGTAATATCTTCACTTTTGACGCCTAAACAATACCCCATTGAAAGAGGCTGGTTATAATTTTTCTCATCAAAAGGACCACTTAGATTAATCAGTCTCGGTGTACTGCCGCCGTAACGACTGGGCGCATCTTCAGAATTACCCATCGCCACAGCAAAAACAATATTATTCTCTTGGCATATCTGCTGCCAACAAGCCGCAGTATTTTCATGTCCTGCATTTTCTGCGACCTCATAAAACTTGTCTATATCATAATAATGCATATGCGCGTCAATGATTTTCATAAAATGCACCTTCTTTCATACAATTCCATTATAACACCTTTGACGATAGCCGATGCAGTTTTATTATTTACGAAAAAACAGCCCTTATTTATAAAGGGCTGTTAAAAAATCATTTATCAGGCTCTTAATTTAGCTTTATATTCTTCTCCTACTTTATCAACTACATTTTTAATTACCGTATCTATCTCCGTATCAGTCAAGGTACGATCACCGGCCTGGAAAGTAAGATTAAAGGCCATGGATTTACAGCCGTCTGCTACCTGCTTACCGGTATACACATCAAACACCTTTGCGTCAGTCAAAAGCTCGCCTGCATTAGCGCGAATCACGCCTTCAAGCTCGCGCATACTTACTTCCAACGGTACAACGACAGCTATATCACGCGAAGTACCGGGGAATTTAGGCAGATGTTTATATTTAGGCACCTTAACAGCAGCAGCGACCAAAGGTTCGATTGCCAGCTCCAGAACATAGGTTTCACTGCTCAGTTCAAAGTTAGCAGCAACCGTGGGATGCACTTCACCGAAATAACCAATCAGCTCTCCCTGATATTCGATTGCGCAGCTCTTTCCCGGATGCAGATATGGCTGTGTTGCCAGTATCAGCTTGTAATCAGTGACCTGTAATTTGCTCAAAAGCCCTTCTACGACACCTTTCATATCATAAAAGTCTACATTATCTTTTCCCTCAGTCCAGTTTAACACATTACGTTTACCGCTCATTGCAGCGCACAATACACGCTTTTCAACCGGGAACTCTGTCAAAGGCAGCGCTTTCGGCAGATAAGTGCGCCCGACTTCAAAAATTTTGACACTTTCACTTTGACGTGCCAAATTATAAGCAACTGTACTTAAAATACTTGGTACTAAAGTAGTGCGCATAACTTTGAATTCATCGCTGATCGGATTCATTACTTCAATAAACCGACGGCGTTCATCATCTGCAGGTAATTCCAGCTTGTCAAAAGAACATGGATGGATAAAACTGTAAGTCATAACCTCACTCAGTCCGACCGAAGCCAAATAATCCTCCACACTGTCGCGTACGTCCTCAATCACATCCTGACGCCCCTGTACCAAAGGCAGAGCAGGCATATGTGAGGCAATCTTGTCATACGAATGCATACGCGCGATCTCTTCACTGATATCAGCATCACAGGTCACATCATAACGCCAGCTGGGCGCTGTAACGATCAGATCTTCTCCTTCCTCATGTACTTCGAACTGAAGCTTCTGCAGAATAGAAATCATTTCCCCTGTCTCTATCTCTACACCAATGCGGGTATTGATAGCAGACGGATTAACTTTAACAACAGCCGGCTGCGCCTCAGTCGGATAAGCTTCTACGATACCGCAGACAGTCTCGCAGGCACCCATCTGTTCCAGCAAATGTGCTGCACGATTAAGCGCATTATGAGTCAGCACGGTATCAACACCGCGCTCGAAGCGCCCTGACGCTTCGCTGCGTAATCCCAATGCTTTCGAAGTACGGCGAATCGAAGGTCCGTTAAAAGTAGCGGCTTCTAACATAACATTTACGGTATCGGCAGTAACTTCTGTTTCCAAACCACCCATAACACCGCCCAGGCCTACCGCATGTTCAGTATCAGCAATAGTGATCATGCTGGAATCAAGACTCCGCTCCTGATTATCCAGCGTCACCAGCTTCTCACCTTCAGCAGCACGCCGAACGATCAGCGTATGTCCACTGACCCTGTCATAATCATAGGCATGCATCGGCTGCCCTAATTCAAGCATTACATAGTTAGTCACGTCGACAACATTACTGATGGGGCGCATACCGCAGGCACGCAGATGTTTCTGCATCCACTCCGGCGACTGACCGATTTTAATATTTTTCAATATCCGCACAGCAAAACGACTGCACAGATCTGCCGCCTGCACATCTACTTTCGCCATTTCGGCAGCATTGCCGCCGGCAGTTTCCTGTACTCTCATATCTGGCATTCTGAATTCCGTACCCAAAACAGCAGCAGCTTCACGTGCCAGACCAATGATATTTGTACAATCACCGCGGTTGGCTGTCAGGTCAATATCCAACACCACGTCATCCAGTCCCAAAATCTTTTTTATATCCACGCCAATCGGTGTATCCGGCGGCAGGATGAAAATACCATTGCGCTGTTCCGGCAGCAAAAGCTTAGCATCAATGCCCAGCTCTTCAGCGCTGCACAACATTCCAAAAGAATCAAGTCCGCGCATTTTTGCTTTTTTAAGCTTCATCCCACTGGGAAGCTGCGACCCAACAACTGCAACCGGTACGATATCGTTTTGATGGACATTTTGCGCACCAGTCAGAATCTGTACGATCTCACCGCTGCCGTAATCCATCATACAAATCCACAAATGATCAGAATTAGGATGACGCTCAATCTGTGTTACTTTACCGGTAACAACGCCTTCCAACCCCGCTCCCAGATAGTTCACACTTTCAACTTCCAAACCTACGCGTGTCAGTTTTTCAGCCAACTCTTCAGGAGTGACATTAATATCAACATATTTTTTTAACCAGTCAATAGATGCTAACATAATCTTCCTCCTTATTTGAACTGGCGGATAAACCGCAAATCATTTTCAAAGAATAAGCGCAGATCGTCAATGCCGTATTTAAGCATAGCGATGCGTTCAACACCCATTCCAAAAGCATAACCATTAATTTTATCCGGATCGTAACCGCTCATCCGCAGCACATTGGGATGAACCATACCTGAACCCAAAATCTCGAGCCAGCCTGAATTCTTGCAGACGCGGCAGCCTTTGCCGCCACAGATAACGCAGGAAATATCTACTTCGGCACTTGGTTCCGTAAAGGGGAAATAACTGGGACGCAGGCGTATCTCCACACTGCCGCCGAACATCTCTTTACAAAAGGTTTCCAGCGTCCCCTTTAAATCAGCAAGGCTGATATTTTCACCAAGTACCAAACCTTCTACCTGATGAAACATCGGAGAATGAGTAGCATCATAATCGTTGCGGTAAACTGTTCCAGGGGCGATCATCCTGATCGGTGTGTCAGGCTCACAGGCCTGCATTGTACGAGCCTGCACCGGTGAAGTCTGGGTACGCAGCAAAAATTTTTCAGTAATATAAAATGTATCCTGCATATCCCGTGCCGGATGATCCTGCGGCAAGTTCAAAGCTTCAAAGTTATAATAATCGCTTTCTATCTCAGGGCCTTCCATAACATCAAACCCCATCCGCATAAAAATCTTTTTGATCTCGCGCAGTGTCAGTGTCACCGGATGCAGATGCCCGCAGTTTTGTGTGCGTCCAGGCAAAGTAATGTCCACTTTTTCATTTGCCAGCCTTGCTTTTAAGGACTCTGCTTCTAAAACCTCGGTTTTGGCATTGATAGCCGTTTCCAAGGCGCTTTTTACTTCGTTGACGATTTGTCCGATTTTCGGTCTTTCTTCTGCCGGCAGTGCGCCCATACCGCGCAGAATTTCTGTCATCGGGCCTTTTTTACCCAAATATTTGATGCGCAAATCTTTGAGTTCGTCTGGAGTCGTTACTGCTCCCAGCTCTGCCAGCGCTTGTTCCTTAAGTGCCTGCAATTCTTCTCTCATATTCTTCCTCCTATAAAAAATAAAACTCCCGCCCCTGGTAAGGGGCGAAAGTTATGCTTCCGCGGTACCACCCTAATTTGTACTCTGCTGTCTTAACGCGACTGACGTTGCGCCTACAAACCAAAGCCTTCAGCGCAAACACTCACGAGTGAACTTCCGCTTTAGTGTATCGCAAGGCTTGCAGCCGTGGCCTCGCTCTCTGTGTCGCACGTCTGGCGTACTCTCTCGGTCATAGTGTCGAAAAAATGGGGCGTATTCAATTAACGTTACTTATTTTATCACAACTTGCCTTTACCTGCAAGCCGTTGCCGCAGACATTCAAACATAACGATTCCAGCTGCCACAGCAGCATTCAACGATTCGGCCTGCCCTTCCATCGGGATAAAAACTTTTTTTACGGCAGCTTCCAGCAAGCCGTCTGAAACACCCTCTGCTTCGCTGCCGACAACAACTGCTACCGGGCCCTGTAAATCTGTTTGATATAAACTGTCTGCATTTTCCAGGCAAGTTACCGCTATTTCATAACCGTTCTTACGTGCCCAGCTGATAAAGTCTGCTTCGCATATACCTTCAGCTACCGGTATATGCAGCAGTGATCCCATTGTAGAACGTACTGCTTTCGGTGCAAAAATATCAGTACAGCCAGCCAGTAGTACTATGCCGCTGATACCTGCCGCATCAGCAGTACGAATCATCGTTCCCAGATTACCAGGATCGCCGATGCGGTCTAATACGAGCACAATACCACCGGCTGCAGCCAGTTCCTCTAAGGCCGCACTTTGTCTGGCAACAACGGCAGTCAGAGCCTGCGGCGTTTCTGTGTCGGCAATTTTTTTCATTACAGGTTCGGTAACCTCATACAATTCAACTCCTTCTGCCGCAGCCGCTGCTATAATAGCGGCCTGCCTTGCCGAAGCAGTTTTAGTTCCTTTAAGCACAAAAAGCTGTTTCACTATACCACAGTTTACAGCTTCCTCCACCGATCGCATTCCCTCCACTAAAAAAGCCTGCTGTTCTGTCCGATATTTTTTTTGTTTCAGCTCTGCGGCAGCTTTAACGATTGGATTACTTACGCTGCTCAATTCTTTCATCAGACCACTTCCTCCAGTGCTTTAATATTACTATGCTCACCGATAATGATCATTTCATCGCCGAGGTTAAGTACCATTTTGGGATCGGGATTGACCAGAGTTTCACTGCCGTGCTTGATCGCCACGATATTGACATTATAGCGGCTGCGCAGATTGGATTCGATCAGGTTTTTCCCTGCCAGACTTGGCGGCACAGTGATACTCATCAAGCTGATGGTATCAGACAGTTCGATATAATCGACGATGCTGTTGGAAATAAGGTTATGCGCTACACGCTGTCCCATATCACGTTCCGAATAAACGATCTTATCAGCGCCGATTTTTTTGAGCATTTTTCCATGAACCTGATTGATAGCTTTAACGACAACCACAGGAACACCAATTTCCTTAAGCAGTAAGGTCGTCAGCATATTCGCTTCCAAATCCCCGATCGCCACGACTGCCACATCAAAATTCTGAGCGCCCAAAGAACGCAGCGTACGTTCATCAGAAGAATCTGCCGTTACAACATGAGTCAGCTCATGTGCCAGACGCTGAACATTATCTTCATCAGTATCAACACCCATGACCTGATAACCAAGTTCGTTAAGTGTCAATGCTACACTCGTACCAAAACGCCCTAACCCGAAAACAGCATATTGTTTTTCACGTTGTTTTTTAATCATTATCGTTACCGCCTTTAACCAATCATAATATTTTCCGAAGGATATCTGATCTTATCATCTTTAGAATGAAGGAAGGATAAAACAAAGGTCAGCACGCCGATACGTCCGGCATACATAGTCAAAACCAGAATCAGTTTGCCCCAGTCGTTCCAGTCTGGCGTAATCCCAACTCCCAGACCAACAGTCGCAAATGCAGAAACCACTTCAAATAAAACGTAATCCGCCCGATGCAGCCCACCATCGCAGATCAGGAGCAAAAAATACGCTCCAAGCATCCACAACAGGCAAACTGTAAAAACATTATAAGCTTTATCGACTGTTTCCGAAGCTATCCTCCTGTCAAACAGCACCGTATCACGCTTGCCATGCAGAAGTCCCCACGTCGATACCAGCAGAACGAGCACAGTTGTCGTTTTCATACCACCGCCAGTAGACGTCGGCGAAGCACCGATCCCCATTAAAAGAACCATAAAAAACAGAGAACTGGCCCGCATATCAGTCAAATCGATCGTATTAAACCCGGCAGTGCGGCAGGTAACCGCCTGAAAAGCAGCCGCCATCCATTTGTCCAATTCGTTGGGCATGCCGCCAAGAGTAGCCGGATTCGTATATTCCAAAGCCAAGATCACCAGCGTACCGCCAAAAGTCAGGATCGCGCTGGCCGTCAGCACTATTTTACTGTGCAAACGCAGCTTCTTCCATTTCCGGTTACGACGCAGATCATCCAAAACCGTAAAACCAATACCACCGATGGTTATCAGCGCCATAATACACAAATTCAGAGTTATATCGTTATAATGCCCTGTCAGACTGGCATAATCTCCAAACAAGTCAAACCCGGCATTGCAAAAAGCCGATATAGCATGCCAGTAACCCCAGGCAATACCTGTAAGCCCCATGTCCAAAGCAGAATAAAAATGCCAGGCCAGAATAGTCCCAAAAATAAATTCGATCGTCAAAGCGTATTTAACAACATTTAACGACAACCGTACTACCCCGGAAGGTTCATTCAGATTAAGCGATTCCTGAATAAACAGCCTTTCTCTCAGATTGATCCTTTTACCAACCGCCACGCTCAGTAAGGTGGTCAGAGTCATAATGCCCAATCCACCGATCTGGATGAGAACGATCATCACTAATTTTCCAAACCAGGAAAAATAATGCCCTGTATCTACAACAACAAGTCCTGTTACGCATGAAGTAGAGGTCGCTGTAAACAAAGCGTCGATAAAACGCATACTGCTGCCGTCAGCACTGGCCATTGGCAGCATCAACAGCAGTGAACCGCATAAGATAAGCATGGCAAAAGTAAACGCCACCATCTGGCTGCCATTCAAACTGCGATTAAGCAGCTTTAACCATTTGTGCAATAAATTGATCAAAAACAACAAATTTTTCACCATCCTGACAAAAGCCGCTAAATATTACTTATTGAATATAAATCAAGTTTACTCTCATTACTTTATGCTTGTCAATTTTACTTGCTTACTAAAAGACCGCTTTATTTAATTACAAATCAAATGTGCAGAAATGTAAAAAACAGCGTCATCAAAATAATACTGAGCACAATAGTTATGGAATTAGCAAAACCGGCCAGTTCCACATTACCGCCCATTCTGGCAATAAAGATCGGGCCGATAGCCGTAGAAGGCGCCAAAAAAACCAGCGTCAGTACTTCCTTGACCTCTGCACTCAGCGGCACATGATAAAAACACAGCCATGCCAAGGCAATTCCAAAAACATAACGGTACAGCACTACCTCTCTCACTTGCTTCAGCTTATCTAAATCCAACGTCATTTCAAACATCATTCCGATCATCAGCATCGATAAAAAAGTATTGGCACCGCCGATAAGACCAGTAAGAGTATAAACAGGCTGAGGTAAATGCAGCTGTAGTACCGCACAGACCAACATCAGCATATAAACAACAAAAGGCACAGATCCCAGCAGTTTAGCAGCTATACTGCGCAGATTCACAGGCTCGTATTTTTCACCTGTATGCACCAGCCCACTGGTCAGAGCATAAGTTCCGCCAGTACACATAATCGAATTACCCACATCAAACATACAAGTAGCTACTACAGCGAAAGGGCCCAAAAAGCTTTGTGCAAACGGTAAAGTAAAACAGCCGATATTATAACCGGCCAGATTAAATACGTAAAAAATCTTTGCCGCATTCGTCTGATAACGCGTCAATATAAATCCCCAGGCAATCATCAGCAAATTTCCACAAAAACCGATCAGAGTCAATATAAACAGCGTATAATCCATTTTAAAAGCTGCAAAGCTGGTAATAACGGCACATGGCAGTGTAATATTTAAGACTATTTTGGCAATAAGTTCATAGTCATGCGGTTTAAAAAAGCCGCGCTTCTTTAAGAAATAACCTAAGGCAATAACGGCTACAAACGCCAGTGCCTTAGTTAAAACCTGTTCCATATGGTTCCCTCATTTTCATCAAAAGAAATCTTGTCTTTATCTACTGCTTCATAAAAAACTCACCTTAAATTATACTGCTGACGTAAAAATTAAGCAAAATTCTTTTTATCTTAAAAATATTCCTTAAACAAAACTTTGCTTTTACCATTTTGTTTGCTATAATAGTTCACAGAATATACACAAAGGGGGATATCAATGTTTAAAAAATCTAAAATAATAGTAGGTGCGGCTCTTTTAGCCGTATCAGTACTGAGCTTTACTCTGCCACAGCAGGCTGAAGCCATCAACCTTGGCAGTATTGCCGGCAAAGCCGTAGGCGCCGCCAAGGCAGGAAATCAACAAGGCACTGAATTATTATGATAACGAAGGCCGCCATGAGCTGTTCGAAGCCCTGAAACAGGAAGACGGTGTCAACAGCGATTATAACGCCAATGCCATGCTTGGCCGCATTATGCAGCGTATGACCCCGGCCATCGCCAAAAGCGACGCAACCATCAATAGTAAACCATATAATTATTTCGTTAATAATCAGGAATTTTTCAATGCTTACTGTGCATTAGGGCACAATATGTCCGTAAATATCGGTGCTTTCTGGTTCCTGGACTACAATGAAGATAAACTGGCTGCCGTTATCGCCCATGAGCTTGTACACGGTCAGAAAGAACATCCAATCAAAGGCGCAAAGAAAAAGATGTCCGTTGACTTCGTGATGAAAACTGTAGGCTCTGAAATCGGCGGTGCTAACGGTCTGGCAGCACAAGTAGTAGCAGTCCATGCCAAAAACACCGGCGTTACCAAACCCAACGAATGGGAAGCTGACAATATCGCCTTCACTTATATGGCTGATGCCGGTTATAATGTAGGCGCTCCTGCAGCTGTTTGGCAGGCAGTCATCGAAAGCTCCAGCGACAGCTCTAAAAAAGATGTTCTCAGCGATATACTCAACCCATCTACTCATCCGAAAGACAGCGACCGCCGCAATAATTATTCCAAAAAGCTTACCGAATACAGTAACGGCAAAGTTACTGTTGACGCTAACAGCGGCGAAGTGAAAATTAACGGAAAGACCTTTATGACACCGGCTGCTGCAGGCAATATGAGCGGTATGCAGCGTTCTTACTTCGTAGCAGGCAATCTTGCAGCGATCTATCATGCAGGTCAGAATACTCAAAATGCCTATGCTGAGGGCGGCACTGTAAAAATCGCAGGCAAAGGTATTATTACTCCTGTGGCCGGTGATATCAGCGCTGGTGAATTAGTTACTATCCTTAATAACATTAAATAACAACTTAAAATAAAACAGTGTAAGTCCTAAGACTTACACTGTTTTTTATTGCCGCAGCAGCAACAATTCAATTCATTTGTACTGTAAGCAGTAATTCTTACAGAGCAGCTTTAGCAGCTTCTACCAGTTTGGTGAAAGCAGCTGCATCATAAATAGCCATATCAGCCAAAACTTTACGGTTCATTTCGATACCAGCTTTAGCCAGACCATTCATGAAACGGCTGTAGCTCATGCCGTTAGCACGGGTAGCAGCGTTGATACGAGCGATCCACAAACGACGGAATTCGCGTTTTTTAGCACGACGGTCACGACGAGCATAGCTCAAAGCTTTCATAACAGTTTCATTAGCTTTTTTGAACAGCAAATGTTTAGAACCGCGATAGCCTTTAGCCAGTTTTAAGATTTTTTTATGACGACGATGAGCAGTAACGCCCACTTTAATTCTTGCCATTATAGTCAGCCTCCCTTATCTATTATGCGTACGGCAGCATTTTTGCTACGCGTTCATGATCAGTTTTGTGAACAAGTGCAGCCTTACGCAAGTTTCTCTTGCGGGAAGGAGATTTATGTTCAAGAATATGGCTTTTAAAAGCTTTAGCACGTTTGAATTCACCGGTACCAGTCTTTTTAAAACGTTTAGCAGCAGCTCTGCGGGTTTTCATTTTAGGCATTGTTAAGTCCTCCTTATTTGGTAGCTTTAGGCGCAACAATCATAATCATGTTTCTGCCTTCTAATTTAGGTGCACGCTCAATGACAGCCATGTCTTTGAGCTGTTCAGCCATTTTTTTGAGCAACACTTCGCCAAGCTCAGGATGCGATAATTCGCGGCCACGGAACATGATGGTGACTTTTACTTTGTCGCCGTCTTCCAGGAATCGCACTGCATTTTTGAATTTGACGCCGAAGTCATGATCCTCAATACCGGGGCGCAATTTGACTTCTTTGATATCAAAGGTCTTTTGCTTTTTACGAGCTTCTTTATCTCGTTTTTGCTGCTCGTAACGATACTTGCCGTAATCCATAATCCGGCACACCGGAGGTTTCGCTGTAGGAGCGATCTCCACTAAATCAAGATGTCTTTCCTGCGCCAGCTGCAAAGCATCACGACCGGACATAATACCCAGCTGTTCGCCTTCACCGGCAATAACGCGCACTTCCCGTGCCCGAATTTCTTCATTGATACGCAAGCTTTCTTTGCTAATAACCGTTCACCTCCAAAATTAAATAAAAAACGCGAGCAGATAATACTGCCCGCGCTGAAAATCATATCCGACCCTGTCGAGCTTTTGCTGCAAGGTGAGAAGCGAGCGGCTTCTGCTTTGTTACTTGAATATAATATCATAATGTTAACTTTGTGTCAACATATTTATTAATCTTTTCTTGCTCCCAGCTGTCCGTCAAGATAAAACAATCCGGAAATATTATCGCCGATCATTTCCAGCTTTTCAACAATCTCAGAAGCATTGGCTTCTTCTTCTACCTGCTCATCGATAAACCATTTAAGACAACTTTGAGCCGCGTAATCTTTTTCTTTCAAAGCTACTTCATACATATCATAAATACGGGAAGTAACATATTTTTCATGCTCTAAAACTTTTTTGAACAAATTCAGAGGGGTACCGTAATCAGCCGCCGGCATATCAATCTGCAGAAGCTGAGGCTGCACACCGCAGTCCTGCATAAATTTTACGAAGCGCAAAGCGTGTTCACGTTCTTCTTCATATTGCAGATAAAGCCATTTAGCCATACCTTTATAATTTTTAGCTTCCATATCCAGGCTCATCGCAAGATACATATATGCAGAATACAATTCAGCCTGGACTTGTTCATTAAAAACCTTATAAACTTTTTTATTCATGATAACATCCTCCTTAACAGCTTAAAATGCCGTTTTTACTGGGTATATTATAACACTTTTCATTCGTTTTTTCAATAATTATTATCTATTTCCGTTACCACTTATCTAGCACGACATTCATATCTAATTATTTTTTATCGGCAATTTCTTCTTGCAGCATGGCAATAAAATCTTCCTGCTTCATAGCTCCGATATCTCCTTCGCCGCGGCGGCGCACAGCAACTGTACCGTCTTCAACTTCTTTATCACCGATAACAAGCATATACGGAACTTTCTGCAGCTGTGCTTCACGAATCTTATAACCGATTTTTTCGTTACGATCGTCAAGATAAACACGCAGCCCCAATTTAAACATTTCATCACTCAATTTTTTAGCATACTCATAATGCTTGTCGGTAATCGGCATTACACGCACCTGGCAGGGAGCAAGCCAGGCAGGAAAAGCACCGGCATAGTTCTCAATCAGGATACCGATAAAACGCTCTATAGAACCATAAACCACACGATGGATCATAACCGGACGATGCTTCAAACCATCTTCGCCGGTATAGGTCAAATCAAATTTTTCTGGCAGCAGCATATCCAGCTGAATAGTGCCGCACTGCCATGTACGACCGATAGAATCTGTCAGATGAAAGTCGATCTTAGGGCCATAGAAAGCTCCGTCGCCTTCATTGATAACATAATCAAGTCCAAAATCTTCCATTGCGCTCTTCAAAGCATTAGTTGTAGTTTCCCAGGTTTCAGCATCACCCATTGAATCTTCCGGGCGGGTCGAAAGCTCGGCATGATATTTCAGCCCAAAGGTTGCATAAACCTCGTCAAATAAACGAATAACATTTTGGATCTCGTCTTTGATCTGGCTCGGCATCATAAAAATATGAGCATCATCCTGCGTAAAGCAGCGCACACGGAACAAGCCATGCAAAGCACCGGACAATTCATGACGATGTACCAGTCCAAGCTCGCCGGCACGGATCGGTAATTCCCTGTAGCTATGCGGATGAGTTTTATAGACCAGCATACCACCGGGGCAATTCATGGGTTTGATAGCGTAATCTTCGTTGTCGATCTCAGTAACATACATATTTTCACGGTAATGGTCCCAGTGTCCAGAAGTCTCCCATAACTTACGGGACAAGATCATCGGAGTTTTGATTTCCTGATAACCATAACGTCTGTGCACTTCACGCCAATAATTGATCAGCTCGTTGCGGATTACCATGCCATTGGGATGGAAAAACGGGAACCCAGGACCTTCTTCCATGATACTGAACAGATCCAGCTCTTTGCCAAGTTTTCGATGATCACGTCTGGCAGCTTCTTCAAGCATATGCAGATAAGCGTCCAGTTCTTCCTTACTAGGAAAAGCGGTGCCGTAGATACGCTGCAGCATTTTATTTTTTTCATCACCACGCCAGTAAGCGCCGGCAATACTTTGCAGTTTAAAAGCTTTTACCCTGCCGGTCGACGGACAATGCGGCCCTGCGCATAAGTCTGTGAAATCCCCCTGCGTATAAGTGCTGATAACTGCATCTTCAGGCAGATCATTGATCAGTTCGACCTTATATTTTTCATCTTTGTCTGCAAACATTTTCAACGCTTCACTGCGCGGCAATTCACTGCGTACAAGCGGAAGATTGGCTTTAACGATCTTAGCCATTTCTTTTTCAATAGCAATCAGATCTTCCGGGACAAAAACATGCTCGCTGTCTAAATCATAATAAAAACCATTAGAAATAGCAGGTCCGATAGCAAATTTAGTATCGGGGAACAAGTGCTGAATTGCCTGGGCCATGATATGTGCCGCCGTATGGCGAATCGCATGCAGTCCTTCAGAGCTTTCAGGAACAACAAATTCAACTGATGCATCATGCTCCAATTTATCTGTCAAATCTTTATTCACACCGTCTACCACAGCCAAAAGCGCCTGTTTGCCAAGTTTCTGCGACAAACCTTTTGCTACTTCCAGCAATGTCGTTCCGGCAGCAACTTCTTTTACACTGCCATCTTTTAAGGTTACTTTAACATTTGCCATTTTACTAGCCTCCTAAAAATAAATAAACTCCGTTCCCTGGAAAGGGACGGAGTTGACCGCGGTTCCACCCTAATTGACCTGCCGCTGGCAAGTCCACTCGGTACCGTTAACGCCGGCATACGACACTGCATACTAACTGCCAGAGCAGAGGTTCCGCAATGTGGTTTGAAGGTGGTAAGGTCTATCATTTTTCCAAAGCGCTTACAGCCAGGGCGCCTCTCTCTGCAGGAAAGATATGTTAGCCTCTTCCTTCGCATAACCGATTGATTATGTGACTATGTTTAATTATAAACTTAACAATAATTATTGTCAATAATTTTGATTTGTAAAATTCTTGTAGCCAAATTTATATCGTTACCTTATAATTATATTAAGATTAGTAATAGTTTTAGGAGATGCCCCGATGAAGATCTGGAATAATCCATTCAGAAAAATACTGCTGTTTTCCCTGCTGCTTCTATCTTTTAGTTCGGCTCAGGCAGAGGAAAACCAAAAAGAAACTCTGTTGTTTTTACCTTTGGATAACCGTCCTGTCTGTTCCTCTTATGTTGCCAAAACAATGGAAGCAGCGGGCTACAAAGTACTGCTTCCGCCTGATAAATATCTGGCTTCATATAATCGAAACGGCAGTCCTGATGAATTATGGAAATGGCTCGTCAGCCGTGCGCCTCATGCAGACGCTGCCGTCATTTCCACAGACAGTCTGATCTACGGCGGTCTGGTTGCATCACGTACTCATCACGAACCGCAGGCAGTTTTAGAGCAGCGTCTGCAGCGACTCGAAACACTGCGTGATCAGTTCCCAGTACGGCTTTATGCTTTCTCTACCTTGATGAGAACTCCGCGCGCCAGTTTTGGCGCTGTTGAGCCTCCATATTATTCGAAAATCGGTCCGGCTATTTTTCGTTATTCCGAGCTTTGTGACTCCGAAGATTTGATTGGACTCAGCCTCAAAGATGCTTTAACGAAAAAAACTTTGTCTACCAACCTGCCTAAAGCAGATTTGCAGGACTGGCTGGAACGCCGCCAAAAAAATCTCAATATCAACAGCAAGCTGACAGAAATGACCCGCAGCAACCGTTTTCACTTTCTCGCAATCGGCAAGGACGATAATGCTCCGTTATCGCATACCCATATGGAAGCACGCAAGCTCACTCAGGAAACCTATGATCTTACGCAGCGAACTTTTCAGATAATCCCCGGTGTCGACCAGCTCGGGCTGCTGCTGCTGACCAGAGCCGGAAACGAACTGAAGCGTTATCAGCCACGTGTTTACGCCTATTATGCAGATGGCTGGGGACCGCGAACGCTGCCGCAATATTCTGATATGACCTTGGGTCAATCAGTGCCACAGCAGATTTTAGCAGTAGACGGACGTACTGCTACCAGTGCCGCTAACGCAGACGTTGTTTTGGCACTAAACACGCCCTTTGACGGCATAATGATGGATTCTACCGCTCCTTCCAATCAGTTTTTCTCTTCACCGCAAAACCGTACCTATATCAAACAGCTCAAGCAGCTTATGGATAACGGCTACCGGGTATCTTTGGCCGACGTAGCTTATTCTAACGGAGCTGACAATGGCTTTATGAACGAACTGGCCAAACAGGGGCAGTTGGAACGGCTGACAGCCTATAATGGCTGGAATACTGCGGACAATACCGTTGGATTTGCCATTTGTCAGGGTATACTGACTCCGCAGATGTCAAAACCGGATGCTGAAAAACTGATGCGTATCAGAGTTATAGACGACTGGTATTATCAGGCCAATGCCCGACGCAGTGCTACTGCATTTTTGGAAAGCAAAAATCAAAAAAATGCAGTTTACCTTCTCGGCCCTTATCAGAAACCAGTTCACGATCTGGCTTTAGGCGTTTGCCGAGATTTATCAGGACGTTATAAATTTACAGAAAAAAGTAATTTTGATATTTCTTTCCCCTGGAACAGACTTTTTGAAATTGATGTAGAACTGAAAAAAGATAAAAAGAAATAACTGTCTTAAAATACCGTTGAACAACTTAGTCCAACGGTATTTTTTTATATTATCTGCCTATTTACTTAAATATTTATCGTTTTTCAATAAATTATTTACTTTTAATAAAGAATTGCTATATTATTTACTTAAGGAGGTTTTTATGGACAATATTGATACTGCAATTCTAGACTGTTTAAAGGAAAATGGGCGCGTCACCGCTTCTGAGATAAGTAAAAAAGTAAAACTGTCAATTCCTGCTGTTGCCGAAAGAATACGTAAACTCGAACAAAATTCGATTATTCAAAAGTATACAATCAAGCTCGACCGCCGGCAGACCGGGCAAAAACTTTTAGCTTTTATTTTTGTAAATATTGATAAAACCGAGCATATCAATGCTTTCCGCAGTCAGATAACCGTTCTTCCGGATGTACTTGAATGTCATCATCTTGCCGGAGCTTACGACTATTTGCTTAAAGTAAGCGTCAGAGATACCGATGCTCTGGAAAGCTTTCTTACTAATAAGCTAAAAAAAATCACCGGCGTCAGCAGTTCTAATACCTTTATTACTCTGGCAACGCTAAAGGAAGAGTTAAATTGCTGAACTCTTTTATACGCGGTCTGCGCCTTGGTATAATTTTACAGCTGTCAATCGGTCCGGTTTGTCTTTTTATTCTGCAAACAGCTATTGCCCGGGGAATAACCGAAGCGTTGAAAGCCGTACTGGCAGTAGTTTTGGTTGACGCTTTCTATATCCTGCTGGCATTATATGGTTTAGGAACTTGCCTGAAAAATTATCCGGGCATACAAAAAAAACTACGTTATTGCGGTGCTGCCGTGCTTCTCTGCTTTGCAGTTACTGCTTTAGCTGATGTTTTTCATCCACAGATTTCAACTGCCACTATTATGCTGCCACAAATCAGCAGTTTTTACGCTGCAGGGCTGCTTACGCTCAGCAATCCCCTGACGATTATTTTCTGGTTAGGTATGCTTTCAGCACAAGTTTCCCAGTACCGGCTCAACAGACAGCAGCTTCTTTCTTTCACTTGTGGCTGTATAAGTGCAACGTTCTTATTTCTCTGTCTGCTCGCTTTTTTAGGTAACAGCAGCGCACCTCTATTGTCACCTTCACTACAGCAATTAATCAACATCTGCATCGGATGTCTTCTGATTTTTTTTGCATACCGATCAGCAACTTGTAGATAAACATTTAATAAATTTAATCTAAACATCTCTCTTTCTTTAACTTTGAGCTGAACACCAGAATTCCACAATACAGAAAAGCCATCTGCAAATACACAGATGGCTTTTGCTGTTTTCCTGAAGCATTAAAAACTGTAGTTTATACCAATTTGATAGTTACGCCCAGGTTCGGCATACCACTCATCAAATCCAAGAAATCCGCCGCTCTCATTGTCCCAATTGGAATAAAACTGATTAAAAATATTATTGACCTTCACATAAAGCCTGGTATTTTTCTGCAGTTTATAGTTCAATGAAGCATTCCATACCCAGTAATTATTATTGGCAAAACGATTTTCACCACGGCCGTTCGCCTGATCAAAAACTCCGCGCCCCTGCAGCAGCACACTATACTTATCATATTCGTACATCAAATCAAGCAACAGTTCACCGTGAGGTATCATCGTACTTACAGGGCTTGAATTTTTACGTTCTGTATCCACTTTCGTCTGTGTATAAGCCACCAGAGAACGCCACTTTTCTGAAAACCGTTTCGATGCGGAAACAGTAAATCCTGTTGCTTTCTCATGCGCAATATTGGCATATCGACGAAGATATTTTGGTAAACTTATATCTACTGCAATGACATCAGTTGCATCACGATGAAAAACATTAATTTTTAATGACGAAGACTCATCCGGTATATAAGTTAATCCCGCTTCATAAACCCTACCTTCTTCTGGCTTCAGCGCCTCGTCACCATAATCAGGAGAAAATATCTGCAGCTGCTTGGGCGGCGCAAAATATTCTGTATAGGCCAAAGTATATAATACCTTTTCAGAGGGCTGATA
>ERZ826051.1779-NODE-1779-length-18552-cov-2.758231_pt1 | contig 18552 bp, 20 predicted proteins | sample MGYA00519928_ERZ826051 | MGnify/ENA primary metagenome ERZ826051 (study PRJEB31778, sample SAMEA3449219) | human gut metagenome | biome: human gut; feature: human-associated habitat; material: faeces | place: United Kingdom | collected 2010/2012 ...
GTAAGATTGGGATACTCCATGTCAAATGCGGTCAGAATCGCATCCACAACGTTCGGGTAGTTGGTGAAGTCCTCCGGAGCGCCATATACATATCTAAAGCCCTCCGAATACGCCGCAATATCTTCGATGCTATATTCTACACCGTTGATTTTGCTAAAGTTGCCGTTGATTTTGTCCGAGGTGGGCAGGCCGGTGCTGTTGTACTCCTGAGCCTTGGGAGCCTTCGCATCCGTGTCATAGCCACCCTCGGTAAACATACCGTAGGTGACGTAGACGGTCACCGTGCCGTCGCTGGTCGTGTCCGTGGTGGCAGCTGCGGCCGGGACGACCAGCACAACGACCATCATGACAGCCATGATCAGAGACAAAAGTCTTTTCTTCATGTTGTTTTCCTCCTTAGAGAATTTTTATTATAAACTCGCTGCCGCTTTGGCAACGTGCTTACCGAAATTGCTTGCCGTTCAGAGAGCGGCCTCTGTCGGCTTGGCTTCGCAAGGCTCGTCCGCCAGCCTGGCCGCCGCCCGTGCGGCATTGATGCGCTGGCGTTCCAGATTTTTCTTTTCCCGTTCCGCCCGTTTGGCGTCCCGCTCCGCCCGGTACAGCTCGATTTGGCGTTTCTTTTCCCGCTGATACCGGCCATTGGACCGGTTATGCGGGTGGCTGTACGCAGGATTCAGGTGCGCCGCCCGCAGAGCGTCCGACCAACTGCCAAAGCGTTCTGCAATATAGCTTCCGCCGACGATCTCACATGGGGCAGGGGACCGTCCCCAATGTTCGGCGCAGCGCCGCAGATAACAGGCCAATTCCGCCAGCGGATCCCCGGCATGACGCTCCGCAAAGGCCCGGTCCTGCTCGTCCAGAGCCGCCCGTGTCCGCTTTGCGATATGCTGTTCGTGCCAGTTCCTGCCGTCAAAATTCTGAGCGCCTGCGACCTTCCCCATAGGGGCACACCTCCTCCGTGTTCGTAAATGGTAAAAATAATACGCCGATAAACCCATAATGGGCCATCAGCGTACACTCCTGCCATCAGCACCACGGAGAGAGCGCCCGCTGCCCGGAATCCTAAACTACACAATTCTACTGACTTGCGCCACGAGGATTTTCCTCTGCGTCCATGATCTACCTTCTCACGATTTCTCGCAATGACGGGCTTTCGCCCCAGCGGTTTCCCGCCTCGATCATATCCTTGCGCTTACAGTGCCGACCGCATGGGGCATTGCACCCCTTTCCTTTTAGGCAATCACCTGACCGTTTCCGGCTCGGATGACCGCCGTGCAGCATCATCGGACTCGCATATTTTGTTTTCGAGAATCAACTTGGTCTTGATGGGGAATGATAGAATAGGAATTCCGGAAATGGGGTTTCGTAAATTTACCCCATTTGCGATACCTAAATCTATCTAACCATCTATATTATATCGGCACTCACCGCAAAAGTCAATGACCGTATTGCCGGAATTTAGCAAAATCTCATGCAAATTACAAATACGCATGATAGTTATACTCGGTTTCAGCGCATTTGTGCCAACTGTATCGGTCAAAACGGGAAATGCAAGTAAAATACGCCGTCAAATACATCGTCAAGGAGGAGCCTATATGCCGAAGCGTGGAGAGAACATTTACAAGCGAAAAGATGGCCGGTGGGAGGGGCGGTATATCCGGGGACGGTCGCCCTCCGGCCGGGCCGAGTACGGCTATGTTTATGCCGGAAGCTATCGGGAGTGCCGTGCGAAACGGCAGAAATGTTTGGACGCCTGTCGAGAAGCGCCGGTAGCAGCTTCCTCGCTCACACTGAATCAGGCTGCGGAGCGGTTTCTTGCGGACAAGCAGGATGACTTGAAACGGTCCACCCTTGCCCGGTACACCTATGTACTGAAACGCTATATTCTGCCCGTTTTTGGGGCCGTTCTTCTCAGCCAACTGACGGCGAACCAAATTTCCGAATTTCTTCGTCGGTTACAGAAAAACGGTCTTTCCGGGAAGAGCGCCAGAGACGTGGGGGTGTTATTGAAGTCCATCCTGAGATACAGCGCCAAAAAGCTGGACTGCCCCAGTCCGGGGATGACTGTGGAGCTGCCAGCGTATCGACGAAAGCAGATCGACATCTTCTATCCGGACGAGATCCAGCGGTTGGCACAGATGATCATGGACGAACCGACGACAACCGGTATCGGCATTTTGCTGACACTGAACACCGGCTTGCGTCTTGGGGAGCTGTGCGCCCTGCAATATAAGGATATTGACCTGCGGAATGGGGTAGTCCATGTCCGCAAAACCGTACAGCGCATCCGCAGTGGGGACCGCACCAGTCTGATGGTGCTGCCGCCCAAAAGTGACAGCGCCCGGCGTACTATCCCGCTGCCGGGGGACATGGCCGCCCTTCTGCAAAAGCTGGTCCAGTCCCATCCCAACGGCGAAAACTATCTCTTGACTGGGAAAAATGTGCCGATGGAGCCACGGACAATGCAATATCAGTACCGGGCTTTGCTGAAAGCAGCGGGTATCCCGTACCGAAATTTTCACACGCTGCGGCACACATACGCCTCCCGCTGTGTGGAGCGTGGGATAGATGTAAAGAGCCTGAGCGAGATGCTGGGTCATGCGGATGTCCGCACCACACTTCAAGTCTATGTCCATTCGTCCCTGGAGCACAAAATGCGGGTGATCCAAAGCATTTGCTTCCTTGCTCCGGCGCTGGCCGCAGAATTTGCGCCGTCACCGTCTCCGTCAGTTTTTCCGGAAACGCTCCAATATCAACAGCTTTTGGCAGCGCTATCGCAAATGGGGTAAATTTACGAAATCTACAGACGCTTTCCTTTTCCGTGAGTTTACTACAAATTCATTATACTATTTAGCGCATTACCGTCAATTCGTTTGTTGCGTTGCTTTTCAGAAAAATGGTGCCACCCGATGGGGTGACACCATTTTCTTTGTTACGGGCACAGAACACCATATCCCAGAATCTCGTAATGTCCTATGGGATAGCGGTTCACCCGGCAGAGGTTTCCGGAATTGCCCTCTACGGTGTAGATGATTCCGTCCTCCACCTTCTGGACGATGCCCACATGGTCAGCCTCCCCATCCTGGGGGCCGGAGCCGCCCTTGTTGTCCCAGTCGAAGAAGATAACCATGCCGGAAACAGGCTTGGCGGAGCCGTCCAGCCATTGCCCACGCTCCTGAAACCACTGCACGCCGTTTCCGCAACCGGAAAATTTCGGGCAGACACCGGTGTCGATATAACCGCACTGGTCGGCACACCAGCTGACAAAGCAGGCGCACCACTCCACACGGCTGCCGAATCCGTACCAAGACCAGTATGGTCCGCCGCCTATATTTCCGACCTGCGACAGCGCCACTGTAACGATGGCATCGTCCCCGGAATAGATGCCGTAGAGAACGGATGACCACAATTTGCGGTTTTCCTCGGCAAGCAGTTCGGAAAGCTGCTGCCGCTGGTCGGCGGTGAAATCGAATTGCTCAGCCATTTCCTCGGCGGTCTTGTGGCTGACCGTGATATAGAGATAGGTGCGTGTGACCGTCGTGACGGTTTCCACAATGTTTCCGTGGCCGTCGTCGGTTTCAGTGATGACATCCTCAGTCTTGCTCTCCGTGCGGGAAGACAGGTCGTTCATCTGCCAGAAAATATCCTTGAGGATGACTTTCTTACTATCGTCCACCGTGGCGACCTCCTGCGGATCATCGGGGTCAGCAGTGGTTTTCACCGCATAAACGGCCAGCACCTCCGGCCAGACGGCACGGGAGCCGGACATTTCCAGTTCGTCATAGGTGCTGCCTGCTTTTGCATCGTCGATCTGCGATTGATAATCGGTGTTGATCTCCTGTACCACCTGCCGCATGGTCTGTCCCGTGCCGCTATCCTCGCCGGAGAAGAAGATGCCGAAGCAGGAACTGGCAATCAGCCCGACCACGCAAAGCACAAGGATGACGACTACCGCGACCCAGCCGCCTGCGGCAATGGCGGCGATCAGCGCCTTTGTTCCGACAATGATCGCTTTGACCGCCGCAACGGTGGCTTTTGCGGCAACCTTAACGGCCTGTACCGTAGCCTTGGCTGCCGCCTTTGCCGCCTGTACGGTTTTCTGCGCCGCTTTTGCGGAAGCCTTTGCCGTCACCTTGGCGGTCTTAGCCGTGGTTTGCGCTGTTTTTACTGCTGCCCGCCCGGTCTGCTGCGCGGTTTTGACCCCCTTCTGTGCGACCTTTACGGAGTCCTTTCCGGCAGACTGTGCCGTTTTGAGCGTACCCTTTCCGGCTTTCTGAACCGCTTGCTGTGTGGCTTTTTTCGGCTGGGTTCCCTTGAACGCATCCTTGCATTTCTGAATGTTGTCCCGTGCTTTACCGGCATTGCGCTTCGCATCGGAAAACCCGCGCCGTCCGCGTTTTTGCAGCTGAACCTCGGTTCCTGCCACATATCGGCGCACGGTATCTTTGATCTGCTGTGCGCCGTACTCCTGCGGAGAAGTCTCCGCAGGAGCGGCGTTTTTTTCAGTGGTATCCGCAGTGTCCTTGGTGCGGACGGCAGCAGATTTGATGCGTTCAGAGACAACGGCAGCACGGTCAATGGTCTTGACCGTGCCCCCAACCGACTCTTTTGTTTTAATATCCGCCATGATGTTTCTGTGCACCTCTCATTTCGTATTACCTCCCACAATAATGCTCTCGTCCGGTTTAGTGGTCATAAGGCGGTACAGCTCTGTATCTTTCGGAAACTGATTTTTGAAGGGCACCAGTGCGCCGCCGTAGCGCAAAAGACCGCAGCCTGCCGGGGCATTGGTGATATAGCCGGTCTGCTCCGGGGAAATGTTCAAAAGTGCCGCCAGCTTCTCCCGGTCGCTGGGAGCCTGATTGAGCAGGATCAGCATTTCGGAATTCGACAGCATGGTGCTGGCCTGAACGGAATCCAGCAGATACTCCACATTCTGCGTAATGGCGGTGGGATAGGCACCGCGTTTACGGAAGCGACGCCATGCGGAATCAAAGAAATCCGCGCTGTACGGATTCTGAAAGACCACATGAAATTCGTCGATGAACAGGTGCGTCCGCTTGCCCTTGCGCCAGTTTTCCGTCACGCGGTTGAGCATGGCGTCGGTGATAATCAGAAGCCCCATGGTTTTGAGCTGACGCCCCAGATCCATAATGTCATAGATAACGATGCGGTTTTGGGTGTCCACATTGGTTTCATGGGCAAAGGCATCCAGACTGCCGGTGGTGAACAGCTCCAGCGCCAGCGCCAGATCGCGGGCTTCTTCCTCCGGCTGTGCCAGCAGCTTTTCCCGGAGAACACGAAGCGTCGGGACAGGGCCGCCGCGCTTATAGGCCGCATACACGGCGTCTACGCACCGGTCGATGATGCTCTTTTGCAAGGGGCCGATGCCGCCGCGGTCAAGCTGTTCAAACAGGGACAGGATAAACTCGGATTTATCTACTACCGGGTTGCCGCCGTCGCCGTAGCCCTCCACCATGTCCATGGCGTTGATATGGTCGGGGCTGCCCGCCGCAATGCGGATGACCTCACCGCCCAGCGCCTGACCCAGCGCATAATACTCGCGCTCGGGATCACAGATCAAAATATCATCCTTCGTGGCCAGCGCCAGAAAGACGATCAGCTCCTTTGCCGAAAAAGATTTGCCGCTGCCGGGTACGCCGGTAATGATGGTGGATTGGTTGAGCAGATTTGCACGGTTGCACAGCAGCAGATTGCCGGAGATGGCGTTCTCACCGTAATAAATGCCGCCCGGCTCCATGATCTCCTGCACACGGAACGGCATCAGCGCCGCCAGCGCTTCCGAGGTGAAGGTGCGCAGAATATCAATTTTCCGCACGCCAATGGGCAGTGCTGTGTTCAGGCCGTCCATCTGCTGAAATCGCAGCGTGGCCATTTGGCACATCCGCTGTGTGGCAGAGGCGAGGATGTAGTCGGTGTCAGCGTCCAGCTGCTGCTTGCTGTCCGCCGTATGCACCAGCGTCACCATGCCCAAAAGCATCCGCTGGTCACGGGAGGTGAGGTCGTCAAGAAATTCCTTCATCTCCGCCCGCTGCTTTTCCATGTCGTAGGGGATCGTGCCGGAGAAATTGTTGTTTTGCTGCTGCTTGCGTAAAAAGTCCACGATGTTTCTCTCTACGCCGAGCAGACGGCTTTCTCCGTCGCGGATCGCCTCGTCCATGGGGATCGGTACCACATCAATAGATAGGATCATCGGCCGGTCAATACCGGACAGCTCCGAGAGAATATCGTCCCGCAGATAGGCGGCGTAATCCTTGAGGAATAGCACACGGCCGTAACGGTCGCCCATGCGGAAACAGTCCCGGTCAAATTCAAAGCTGTCCGGACAGATGTAGTCCTTAAAGCTGTGACCCAGCTTCATGGACAGCTTTGGGTCGAAATGAAAGTCCGCTTCCTCGCCGTGACGGAAAAAGCCGTGCAGAATGCGCAGCCGATCCATCATATCCAGCTCCGTGCAGCGCGAGCCGAGGCGGGAGAGCGCCAGCGTATACTCTGAACCGGTGCGGGCGAAATAGCTTTCGGCCTCCTTATAGCTTTTGCGTGTGATCGTCACCGTGATATGCAGGTCGCGGATCATACCGCTGGCGTGGGATGCTTTTTCCAGCAGCATATCGTTATATTCCTTGCGGTAATGGTCGCGGCCGTCGTTTTCATAGGGGATCATGATGTATTCCTCAAAATCACGGCGGTTGAGCTTTCGGGTGACGATGCTCAACTTGGTGTCGGCGTTACTGTCGCAGAGGTTCAGCAGGGCGCTGTACCCCAGCAGCATGGATTTCTGATCTTCCTCGCCGGCCAGCGCGTAGTTGATGTCGGAAAACTGCCAGGTGCGGCTATAGCGGTTCTGCCCCACAAGCAAAATACCGCTTTTCCAGACCGTGCGGATGGGGATCACCTCCTGCACGCTGTGAGGGATCATATATTTATCCGTATCTCTGCGGCGGATGTTTTTCAGTGTTTTCAGCATTTTTGCCTCCTTCGGGTGTGGTCGGATGTCGTTTTGAACTTAGGGCAAAATGCACCCAAGTTTCCAATGTCAGTGTCGTTTTTGGGCTTTGGCGTGCGCTTCCTGCATGGCTTCGCGGTATAAATTCTTCGGCTTGAAGGTCAGCCGCCTGGGGATCAGAAATTCCGAGCGTACCCATGCGATCACGAATTTTTCCGCCGTCATGCCGTGGTATTTTACAAAGCCCATGGCAGCAAAGGGAGCCGCGCCGAGGATACACAGCCAGCTGACCGTTTCCGTACCCAGCACATTCCGCAGACCGAAATAAATACCGACGGCAACACCGCAGGCCAGCACAGAAAAAACGAGCTGCCGCAGCGACAGCCCGAAAAACATATTCTCTTTATATTCGCGTATCTCGCGGTTAATCTTGATTTCCATAGTCGTTATCCTCTCTCCGGTGTGCTTTTAGCCGGTGCTTTCGGTTGGAGCGCCGTGGGGCTTTCACCGCTCTCCGGGCGGAGAAAATTCAGCCGCGAGGCAGCATAAATAGCATTGTCATTGAGCTGACGCTGCCATGCGCCGACAGACGGTGCCCATTTGAAGCCGTTATATTTTAGCTTGCTTCGCTGTTCCTCCGTGGGCTTTCCGTCAAAATACAGGCGCAGGCGATTATCTTCCTTGTCTGCCTCGGCATGACCGCCCGGAAAATCCCAGCCTACATATTCCGTGTTTTGTGTTCGGGACACCTCCTCAATGCGCTGCCTAAGTCTGCGCATTTCCGCTGTGTTGCCGCTGAGTATATAAGACGGATAGGGCTGCTTTTCCCACGAATAGCCGGTTTGCACACGCTCGTCCAGCTTGGCCGCCTCCGCGTCCGAAAGGCCGGGACAACCCAGCGCCGTGGCGTGTTTCTTGAAGTAGGCGTTGATCTCCTTCATACGTGCGTGCTGCTTAGTCAGCTTATCGAGCTTCGCTTGCAGCTTTTCCACCGCCTGGGGATCATCGCTGCGAATTACATTATTTTGAATCATTGTATTTCCTCCTTCAAATTAAAGACCCATCATTTCGCGTACTACGCGGTCTGCCATTTTTACCGTTCCCACCAGTACAAGCAGGTTAAAAATCAGCTCGCCAATGTAAGACCACACCTGTGTGACCGCCGCTGCGTTCGGATCGACCACGGGCGGAGTGGATGCGAACAGAGAGAAGATGATACAGGCCAACACAATGATCGCACCCTCCAGGCAAACGGCGGCGTAAGATTTCAGAAAGCTCTTACCCACCTGCTGACTCGGTTCACCGGCAAAGGTAGCCAGCGGTACCGGCGCGATAGCTGTGTAAATATAGAGCTTGAAAAAGCGCCCGTAAACGGAGAGGATCATGATAAACGAGAGGATTGTGATGAACAATCCTCCGATCAAGGTCACTGCCCAGAGCGGAATACTTTCCCAAAAGCCACAGTCCTCAATGGCGGTCACGATCTCTGCCGGAAGCACGGTCTGCTGTGCTGTGCCCATACCGGCCGCCGTCATTATAGTGGAAATAACGCCCTGCACAATGGAAAACAGCGCCATCATCAGCTCCAGCCCATAGGTGACGACCGCTTTCGCCAATGCAAAGCGGACAAACAGCTTGATCGCCACCTCCGGCTTTTTGACCTCGGCAAAGGAGCCGCAGGTCTTAACGATACCTACCACGAAAAAAAGCACCAACAGCGCCAAGCCGATGGCCTGCACAGTACCGTTAATGGTCTTGATCACATTCCATATTGTGCCGCCCTTGAAGTTTTCGGGGGACTGTGTGAGCAGCTGCCATATCTCCGCCAGCTTTTCGTTCCATGTTTCAAGTGCGTTTTCGAGATTCTGTACGACCCAGTTATCACTCATATAGCTTCCTCCTTTCCCGACAGCATAAGGGGGCAGGCACGAAGCCTGCCCCTCGCTACCGTATTTTGATTATCGCTCGCCCCGGTTGGGTGTGCTGCGGATTACTCCATACACATCATCCACAAAGTAGCGCCCGGCAAAGGGATTGAATATGGCGTGGCATTTTACGCCGTTATACTCTGCCAGATAGTCATTGTCTCCGAGGCGTTTCAAAATCGTCGCCTCTCCGAGCACATGATTTTCACCCTGCTTCAGCGAATGGATATAGCATGACCGTTTCCTCCGTTAACCCGTGATCAGCGTCAGGATCTCCTTAGCAAAGGTCACGACGACACCGCCGGCAAGTGTCAAAAATCCGTTGCTGCGCTGGCTGGGGTCGTGGCTCTGAAAGGACAGACCGATCTGTACAATACCCCAGCCCAGCAAAATCAGACCGACCGCGCGGATCACGCCGAAGATAAAATCAGACAGATTGTTGATGACCGCCAACGGGTCATTTCCTGCGGCAAAGGCTGTCATGGGCAGACAACATACGGTGAACACAACAGCGGCATAGACCGCCAGAACCCTCCTGCTCTTTTTCCCCATAGGCAGAGGACGGGTGTGTTTGCTTTTCTTAGTGCTTTTGAGATGCTTCATTGGGCTTTTCCTCCAGCTCATAAATTGCCTCCAATTCCTCGTTGGAAAGGAGTTCGTATTGGGTTTCGTTTTCGCTCGGAACTGCCACGGGATCCGTTGGCAGAAGCCGGTCGTGAATGGTGATCGCTGCAATGGCGTACTCGGCGCTTCCGTGGATATAAGGCGGTGCGCCGCCGTCCGGGGTGTGCGACACCAGCGGATGGGTCATGATGTCAAACTTGTCGTCGCAGACCGGTAATTCGCCGCGAATGAACAGCAGCGCCTTGCCGTTGTCCAGCATCCGCACCTCATCCGGTGTCATCAACTCACGCCCGGTGATCTGATAATTGGTGCTGTAATTGCCGTTTCGCCCGGACGATCTTCCGTAGGTGTTCGTGTCAATCGTGGCCTTGCCGAGCAGTTCCGAGATGTACTTGTGGGATCCCTGCTCGTTGCCGCCGAGATACAGCAGCTCGTCGCAGTTGCCCAAAATACTCTCCCACTGCTTTTCAAACAGCGCCTTTAACTGCGCAATGTTTTGCAGGATGATGGACACGAACACATTGCGGGAACGCATGGTGGATAGCTTTTTGTCAAAATCCTCCGGCAGTGAGATGTTCGCGAACTCATCCATGAGAAAGTGTACGGGGACGGGCAGGCTGCCGCCATGCTTGTGGTCAGCACTATCAAAAAGCTGCTGAAAGAGCTGCTGATACAAAACGGATACTAAAAAGTTGAAGCTCGTATCACTGTCCGAGATCAGCGCAAACAGTGCCACACGCTTTTCGCCCATATCCTGCAAATTCAGTTCGTCCGTGGCGGTCAGCGCCGCCACAGACGAGAGATTGAATTTTTCGAGCCTTGCCGCCAGTGTAATCTGGATGCTTTTCAGTGTTTTGGCGCTGCCGGAGTGATAGTCCTTATAATACTTGACCGCGATATGCTCCGGGTCGCGCATTTCCAGCCGCTCAAACAACACATCCAGCGGCGACTGGTAGGAATCATCCTCCTCCCGCACCTCGCCGGCGCGCAGCATCTCCATGACCATCGGGAAGTTTTGCTCGTCGGGCGGCGCTTCGTGATAGAGATAGTAGACCAGCGCCGACAACAGCATAGCAGCCGTCGTGTCCCAAAACGGGTCATTGGTCTGGCTGCCCTTGGGTGTGGTCGCCTTGAACAGATTCGTCACCAGCATCTGCACCTCGTTGTCATCGGTCAGATAGACAAAGGGGTTATAGCAGTGACTTTTCTCCATGTGCAGCAGATCCAGCACCCGGATCTCATATCCGGATTCCTCCAGCAGCCGTCCGGAATCGCGAAGCAGCTCGCCTTTGGGGTCAAGGCAGACAAAGGACGAACCCTGCGGTGACAGGCAAGCCTCATACAGGCAGGGCTTGGCATACGAACGGGTCTTGCCCGCGCCGCTGCCGCCGATGATAACGGTATTCAGGTTGCGCTTGTGCTTGCGGCCGTTTAGTCCCATACGGATGTGCTGCGTGAACACCTTGTTTGGCTTTGGCGGGCGTGCCCGGTACTTTCGGTTCACGGTTTCCGCATCGCCCCATTTGGCAGAGCCATGTTCCTCGCCGCGCCGGTAATGACGGCGGGTGGAAAGATAGACCCCGATCACCATGGCATACAGGGCAATGAAAACGAGGACAGTTTTCAGGCTGTCCTCGCACCACTCGATATGAAACGGCTCATTCATTGCCGATGGAAATTGCCGAAGGATCTCGGGAAGGCCACCGGAAGCAGCCGGGGCGATCAGCAGCCCCAGCCACACCGCAGGGATCAGCCCCGCCGCATACCACAGCCATTTTTGTTTACCGTTCATCTTTCTGCTTGACTCTTTTGGATTTGCTCGGTGCGTCAACGGTTTTAATGAGAACTTCATCGACAATATCGGTGGGGCGTTTGTCCTCGATCAAATCGTTACGCAGGTTGTTGAGTGCATTGATCACGACGCCGTGCTGATACGGATCAAGGGTCAATACACGCATATCCTGTTTTTCCATGGCTCATCGCTCCTTTCCGGTTTCCTTTTGCGCTGCCGTGCGGCTTTGCTCCAGCGTCCGCACCATTTTGCCGGTCATGGTCTGCAGCGTGTCGCGAATGTCGGTTAGCTCACCGCGAATGGTCTGCGGCTCCGCATTTTTCAGCTCATCGGGCAAGCGGCTGAAATCATACCCCTGTGTGTCCACACCGTACTTGCGGCACAGCATATAGGAAACGCAGTAGCTTTTGAAGGCGTCAGCCTGCGGGGTACTGTTTTCCTGCTGCGCCATCTCGGCACGAGCCAGTGCCAGCGATACGCTGCGAAACAGGTCTTGCCCGTCCATACCGCGCTGGACGAAGATGGTTTTGCGCTCATAGTCATACACTGCACCGTTTTGCACGCTGTCGGCCATTTCAATGGGCACCGGGCGCTTGGCGATCAGTGCAGAAAGCAGCAGGCGGTCATCATAATGCACCTGCGGCTGCCGCTGGCGTTTGGCATCCGTTTGGCTGATGTCAAAGACCTTTTTCACATTATAGTAGTAGCCGGTGCGGCCATCCTCGGTCACATAGCTGTCCCCGGCTTCCAGAATGGAAATGCCTGTTTCGTTTTTGCGGACATAGATGCCGCGTTCTTTCCAGCCATCAAAGTCCCGCAGGCGGGTGGCCTCATCGTTCTGTGCATAGATCAGCAGCGCGTTTGTGGCCGAATAGCGGTCAAATCGTGCCTGCACATCCAAAAAGCCCCGAAAGGCTTCTCCGTCCCGCATGACCTCCTGTGCCATTTCATCCGCCAGTGCATACAGGCTGTCGCGTTCCGCCTTCTTCTTGGCGGCATATTCCTCCTTGGTCAGCTGCGGACGGTCGCTCTGCGTTTCCGTGGCAGTGGGGGCGGTAAAAAGATCATCGAAGTTTGCCATAGCTTATCTCTCCTTACTTTTTCTGACCCGCTTTTTCGGCGGAGTCTGTCGGTGTTCATTTTGCGGTCGTGTACTCTTGGCGGATCTGCTGCGTTCGGTCGGCTTACGCTCCTCCGTCTCCTGCTGCTCACGGCGGATCTCCTTCAGCTCCTCGCGGACAGATGGACGATCTTCCTTAGCAGTACCCTCGGCGGATCTCTTTCTGGATTTTGAGGAAGGCTCGGACGGACGGGATTTCTCCGTCCGAGCCGCCGTGGGGTTTTCTTGGGCAGCCTCCTGCTTCTGCGCAGGAGCTGCCATCATTTCATCCAGCAGCCGGTCGTCTTCACTCTTTTGCGGGCGCTCCTGTTCGGGAGCCGTCTGCCCGGCGGCATCCTTATTCTTATCCCGTCCTGTTTCCGCGTTTTCACGGATGACTTCGGGGTCGGATACCGTGGCGATCTTGATGTTCTCCACAATGCGGTTGATCTTGGCGGCATCTTCGGCGCGTACCATGATTTCACTGACGCCGTGTGGGTTGTCCTTTGCCTCCCGCAGAACGCAGTAGACTACGCCGTAGCGCTTGGCATCGGCCACAAAGCGGGCCATGTCCTTGTTATTGACGGTGAAAATAGTCAGCTCCTTGCCGCTGCGCAGCATGGAGGTAAGCCGCTGGCGTCCTTTGATTTTGTTCTTGTCCCGGTTTTTCAGTGCTGCGTACAGAAGCGCCGCCACCTCCTTTGCCGCACTGCCGGTGATTTTTGCCGCAACCTCCATGCCCTCCAAGCTCAGTCGGACGACCTGTTCAGCTGCGTCTCCGGATGTGTTCATTCTGTTGTTCCTCCTTTTGTCGTTGTTTTTGTGCGTCCTCCCGGACAGCTTTCAGTTTCTCCGCCATCACGCCGGAGCGCTCGGCAATATCGTCGCACAGATGCACCTCCCGGCGCAGCGCTTTGAGCCTTTCGGACAACTCCCGGATCTGCGCCCGATGTGCGTCGGCCTGTTTGGGACTGTCCCGGACTGCCTTTGTGTGCAGCGCATTTTGCAGTACCCGGCGTTTGGCGGACAATTCTCGGATATTCACCTCCTGTTCCTTTTTATATAAAGCAAGCTGCTCGGCGGTATCAATTTGATGCCGTGCGAGCAGCCGTACTTCCTGTGAGATGTTATTCAGTTTGAGCAGATCTTCCCGCAGCAGAAAATGGAGCCGCGCCCGGTTTTGCGGACGGCCTTTGGGGAAGATACCGAGCTTGTAGCAGTAATAGAAATACAGTGCGCGAAAGCCGGTGATCTTGCGCGCAGCTTGCCGGCTGCCTTGGACGCGGTAGGTTTTTGGCCTTGGTTTATCGGTCATTTGCCGCTCCGGCTGCGGCAGGGGCTGTTGCAAAATACGCTGCCGGATGGCCTCGGCGGTGTAAGCCTCTCCGAAATTCCGGGTCAGACGGACAAAGCGCTCCTTACCGGGAGGGCGCACCGAAATATCCTTGCCGAATTTCACCTCATAGCCCTTTTGGCGAAGCAGATAGTAAAACTGCTTTTCGGTGACGCTCTGCCGGATCAGCTCATCGATCTCGCTGCGGATCAGTCCGCGCCAGGTGGGACGCTGCTCCTGCTCTGCACGCCATTCCCCATAGTGCTTTGACTTCCCGGCTTGCGGCCGTTGGATGACCGACAAGTTATATTCCCGGCAAAGGGTGTCGGACACGGTGCGCATATCATGATAATCTTTTTCGGTGCGGTGGTATTTGATGCCGTCCACAAAGGATACCGTATTCAGCACAAAATGATTGTGCAGATGGTTTTCCTTATCCAGATGGGTCGCCACCAGCACCTGATACCGTTCGCCCCAAAGCCGCTGCGCCAACTTCACGCCGATCTCATGCGCCAACTCCGGCGTGGCCTCGCCGGGCGCGAAGGACTGATACCCATGGTAGGCGATCACACCGTCCTCCTTGCCGAAACGCTTTTTTACTGCCAGCATCTCGTCCCGTGCCGTGGACGGCAGGCAGTTGATGCCGCTGATAAGTTGCCGTACCACCATTGCACTCTCATCGTCCGGTATGACCGTTGTTTTCTCCGCACGGACAGCATAATCCATTACATCCGAAAGGTTTTGTGTCTGCACATCGGTCAGTTCCTCTTGCCGATAGAATTTCGGATTATCCGTCTTGTCCGGGTTTTCGATATACAGCACCACCTTGCCCAGCCAGCCCTTGACCGCCCAGATGGATGTGGTAGCCATGGCATTACTCCCGCTTTGCCGGAAGCACGACCGCCGCTGTAACCTCCCGGATGAGCTTGTCCAGCCGCTTGCTGTCCTCGTCATAGCGCTTTGCATCCACCACATTCAATACATGGGCTTTCTGAGCGATCTGGTTAAGGTTGTGCCCTACATAGTGCATCTCACGCATAAAGGCAAAGTATTCCGGCGGCGGTGCTTCACGGGGTACCTCTCCGGTGATCAGATGGCGAAGGTAGGCTTCGCGGGACAGACGGCATTTTTTCACTTGTTTATTCAGATTTTCCGCTTCCTTGCGACTTAGCCGCACCTTGATCTCAATGTTTCGTTTGGTCATGTTCATTCCTCCATATAGCGATATTGCCGCGCTCGGCGGCGCAGGGGTTACAGGGGGATGCCCCTGTCAAGCTGCCTTTTGTCCCCAAAAGGCGTTGCTTGCTGGTATAGCACATTCTCACGCTCCCTGCGGTCGTGCGTCGGAGCCGACCTGCCGACAAACGATCATCGCTCCCGATCCCGTCCGCGCTCCGGAAGCGCCATCACACGGTCATAGTCCTCACGGAGCATATAACAGCGCTCTACGCTCCAGCCCTTTTCACCACCGCGTTCGACCGCCATATACTGCTCCAGCCGGACACAGGGATCCGTTCCGTCCAGACAGCTTCCATAGACGGAGTATCCGCCCATATTCGGCTGAAACGCTTTATTGCCGCTGGACACGGTGTAGGTGCGGGAGCGTTCGCTGTATTGTGCGGTAAAACAGTCCTGCATAAAGGTGATATAGCCGCATACATGAGTGCCGGCACGCTCGGCTTTACGAAACAGCTCTTTCATTTTCCCATAGGGTAATTCGACCTGCTGTTCGGGATACTGCGCCGAAAAAGACACGCCGTCAAAATCCTCGGCCACAAGAATGTGCTCGCTGTTTTGATACTGACGGCGCACCGCTTCTTCGGCTTCTTCGCGACTTTCGGCTTCCACCGTAACGGCCCGTTTCAATGTTTCGGTAATGATGACCCTGTATTCGCTCATCGTGCAAAGCTCCTTTCCGTCATCGGATTTTCTTTCGCCGGTTGCAATCCCATCCGTATACAAAGCCAATCGTTATAATCCTTGCCTTGCCGGGGGAAGGCACTTGCTACTTTATAACGCTCGGCCAACTGCTGTCGGATCGCCTCGGTGGCGCTGCGTCCGGTCATGTCATTATCCAGGCACAGGCAAATGGTTTTGATCTCCGCATGGTCTTTCAGATACTGTGTCAGCGCCAACGGCAGACGGTGCTCCTGTGTTTCCTTTTGCGGCTTATAGACTCCGGCCAAGGATAACAGATGCTGTGACCGCCACGACAGCCCGCCAGCCTGCGCCATGGTGGCATAGGATAACAGGTCGATGGCCGACTCGAATACGCAGAGCATCCGACTTTCGCCCGTAGCCGGGAGGGCAAAGGAAAATCTCTTGTCGCTGCCGGTCGCCTCGCCCTTAAAATCCGTTCCGATGCCTCGCAGGCACGCATAGCGCGGCGTTCCGTTCCTATCCATGCCGACGAATACGGCATTATGGTAGGGGAGGCTTTCATACAGCTGGCCGGAACGGATACACTGCTCGATCAATCCACCGTCAATGCCGCGGCTTTTCAGATAGGCAATAACGCGGGTATTGCTGTTACTTTTGGGCGGCAAGAGCAGCGTTTTCGGCTTCTCCGGCTGAGCGCGGGCATGAAAAACGGACGGTCTTTCCGCCGCCCGTCCCACGATCCGCTCTACCGCCTCGGTAAAAGGGAGCTCTTTGACCTTGATCAGGTAATCCAGCGCTGTTTTTCCGCCGATCCCGCGTGAGAACCAGCACCACTTTCCATTGGAGATTTTAAGGCTGTCATGCTCACGGGTGCAGTAAGTGTTGCCGCCGAAATGCACCAACTCCTGCGGCTCATAAGTCTGGAGGTAGGTCAGCAAGTCCATTTTCTTTGCCCGGTCGATCATCTCTCTTGTGACATAGCCCATCGGTTCATCAACTCCTTGAAATAGAATAAGCCGGACAGGCTTCACATCGGTGAAAGCCGTCCGGCTATGTATGGGATCTGCATACTCTATGCAGATCAGGGTTATTCGGTTGTGGTGTCCTCATATGATAAATTAACTTATGATAATCTCGTTTATAGTATATGGCAAGGGCGCAGAGGAGCCGATCCATTATCAGATATTTTTCCCATCAATTTTCCTATGGCTAAATTATATTCGCTGCCGCTTGAATAATTTTATCATCTGATTTTGCATTATTTCTACAAAAACAAGATATAAATATTGACACAGACGATTTTAACTGCTATAATATAGGCGAAGAATGGAGAAACTATACTGTGGATGGAGGTATCCGCTTATGCTTATACAGTTTTCGATTGAAAACCACCGGTCTATCAAGGATAGCGCGGTGATCAGTTTTGCCGCTTCAAAGGATAAGTCTTTGGAGTCTTATCTGCTGCACCCGGACGAAAAGAGAGCACTTTTACCGGCTATTGCTATTTACGGAGCGAATGCCGCCGGCAAGAGTAATGTGCTGCACGCACTGATGACGATGAAGGATATGGTCGTCGGAGAAGCGGCCAAAATATCCAAGGGACAAAAATTGCCATGGGAACCGTTTGGTGACACCACAGTGCCTACATCCTTTGAGGTCGTGTTCATTTATCAAGGTGTTCGGTATGCTTACGGCTTTTCTTTTGATGCCAAGAAGATCTATACGGAGTATCTATACCATTGGCCGAACGGGCGCGAGGCACTGATTTTCTCAAGAGAAAACGGCGCATACGAATTCCGTGAGAATGTTAATGAGCAAATCACACTCAGTAACCGCACGCCGGATAATAAGCTGTATCTTGTTTCCTCAAATGACTGGAACTTGCCGCAAACGGAAAACGCCTACAAGTGGTTCTTGGAAAAGCTGACATTCTTGATGGAGGAAGCACCGGCTACTTCGGAAACGGTCGCGCAGATCGTCAGCGGCGATGAGAAGAAGGCTCGTATCCTGAAGGAACTGTTGCTTGCAGACCTCGGTATTTCCGATGTGACTGTCAAGAACATCTCCGGCAAGGCCCCGGTCATTACAACCACGCACCGAGTCATCGGTGCGGATGGCAGTGTGGAACACTTTCAGTTCCTTATGGATCAGGAGTCGTCCGGAACACAACGATTTTTCTCCCGTATCGGCGGCTGGCTGCAAGCGCTGGAGAACGGCGCACTGCTTGTCGTTGACGAGATCGAGGACAGTCTGCATCCGCTCCTGACAAAGCGGCTGATCGAGATGGTTCAGGACAATACGATCAACACTGAGGGAGCACAGCTTCTGTTTACGACGCATGATGCTATGCTGCTTGATCTTACCTTCTTCCGCAGAGATCAGATATGGTTTGCGGAAAAGGATGAGAAGTCCTGTGCGACTGAGTTGTATTCGCTGGCATCCTTCTCTCCGAGAAAGGGTGAGAACATCCGCAAGGGGTATTTGCAAGGACGCTTTGGTGCGATTCCGTTTATCGGAGGTGACGGCTTATGGCAGGAATGAGAAAGGAATACGCCCCCAATAAAGGCAGTCGCCGTAAGCGTAGACCTATCATTTATATCATCTGCGAGGGCAAGGAAACGGAAACCAAGTATTTTAAGCATTTCCGTTCTCGTAACTGCCTGGTAGACATTGTGCCGATTTCTTCTAAGATTCGATAGGGACGCCTTCCGTGGGCTTTCAGTGGTGTTAAGCGGGTTTGCCGCGGGATTTCCATACCCGTAGATACGCTCTGTTCCACTGTTTCCGCCCCGGTTTTTCTGTTCGTGGGTCACGGCGTGGGTCAACGGGAAATTCCCGTTTGCCAAGGTATACCAGCCATCCCACCATGAGAACCTCCCGCCCAGAAAGTCTGACCGTCCCGGTTTTGTCCCGGTTTGCAAAATGGTCTTG
>ERZ826051.1785-NODE-1785-length-18506-cov-3.029971_pt1 | contig 18506 bp, 14 predicted proteins | sample MGYA00519928_ERZ826051 | MGnify/ENA primary metagenome ERZ826051 (study PRJEB31778, sample SAMEA3449219) | human gut metagenome | biome: human gut; feature: human-associated habitat; material: faeces | place: United Kingdom | collected 2010/2012 ...
CGAAAACCGTAAACGGCCGCGAACGCCATGCAGAAGAAATACCGATACCGCCTCGACCGGCGCGGCCGGCGCATCACGGCCGTCGTGACGACTCTCCTCGTCACGGCGTTCGTCGCATTCCACTTCGTCTGGGGCGCGAACTACCTGCCGGCCTGGATGCTCTTTCTGCTGCTCTGCGTCGTCCTGCTCTATATTTTGTCGATCCCGCGCTACGTATCGCTAGACGACACGTCGATCGACATCCATTGCATCGTCGATCTGACCCGCATCCATCTGGAGGACGTCGAGCTGATCCGCCGCATCGAACCGGACGAATTCCGCCGACTATGGCCGCTGTTGGGCAGCTACGGATTCTGGGGCTACTTCGGCTACTATTTCAGCTTCCGGGAGTGGAACCTGTACAAGGTCTACGCCTCCGAGCGCAAGAATCTGGTACTGATCGAAGACATTTACGAAGACACTTTCATCATCAGTTGCGAACAGGCCGACGAGCTGATCACGCTCGTCATCGAGGCACGCGACCGCAAGAGAGCCGAGATTCTCCGCCATACGGGAAAAATACCGGGCGGAGAGAATGTTTTTTAACAAAATGTTTATCTTTGCACTGTCGACATCCGCATTGCGGAGCACGCCGGCGTTTCGCGGCAGCCGTCCGGAGGAGTCGCTTCTCCGGCGAACCGGAATACCGGGCTTCAAAATCTTAAACCCCGTAATATCATGCAGTTTGACATCGAATTGATCCGGGCCGTCTACGGCTCGTTCAGCGAAAAGGTGAAACGCGCGCGCGCCGCCAAAGGCGCTCCGCTGACACTGGCCGAAAAAATCCTGTACGCCCACCTGTTCGACCCCTCGTCGGCCAGACCGTTCCGCCGAGGCGAGGACTATGTGGACTTCCGCCCCGACCGGGTCGCCATGCAGGACGCTACGGCCCAAATGGCTCTGCTGCAATTCATGAACGCCGGCCGCGACCGTTCGGCGGTTCCCGCCTCGGTCCATTGCGACCACCTGATTCTGGCCGACCGGGGCGCATCGGACGACCTGCGGGCGGCCAACGAGTCGAATCGCGAGGTGTACGACTTCCTTCGCAGCGTGGCGAACCGCTACGGACTCGGATTCTGGCGCCCGGGAGCGGGCATCATCCACCAAGTCGTGCTCGAAAATTACGCTTTCCCGGGCGGCATGATGATCGGGACCGATTCGCACACGCCGAATGCCGGAGGACTGGGCATGATCGCGATCGGCGTCGGCGGAGCCGACGCCGTGGACGTGATGGCCGGCATGCCTTGGGAACTGAAGATGCCGAAGATCATCGGCGTACGTCTTTCGGGCAAGCTGAGCGGTTGGGCCTCGCCCAAGGACGTGATCCTGAAGCTCGCCGGCCTGCTGACCGTCAAGGGCGGTACGAATGCCGTGATCGAGTACTTCGGCGAAGGAACGGCCTCGCTTTCGGCTACGGGCAAGGCGACGATCTGTAACATGGGCGCCGAGGTCGGGGCAACGACCTCGCTGTTTCCTTACGACGAGGCGATGGCCCGCTACCTGCGCGCCACCGGGCGCGAGGAGGTAGCCTCGCTGGCCGACCGGATCGCCTCCGACCTGATCCCGGATGCCGAAACGGCAGCCGACGCCGCGAAATATTACGACCGGGTGATCGACATCGACCTGTCGGCGCTCGAGCCTCATATCAACGGGCCGTTCACGCCCGACGCAGCGCACACGATCTCCGATTTCGGAGCGGTCGTGCGCGAAAAGGGCTATCCCCGGCAAATGGAAGTGGGACTGATCGGCTCGTGCACGAACTCTTCCTATCAGGACCTGAGCCGCGCGGCCAGCGTCGCCCGGCAAGCCAAAGCGAAAGGGTTGAAGGCAAAAGCCAAGCTGATTATCAATCCCGGATCGGAGCAGGTCCGCCAAACGGCCGAGCGCGACGGGTTGCTGGACGATCTGCTGGCGATCGGCGGCACGGTGATGACCAATGCCTGCGGGCCGTGCATCGGCCAGTGGGACCGCCATGCGGAAGACAACGAGCGTCCGAACTCGATCGTCACGTCGTTCAACCGCAACTTCGCCAAGCGGGCCGACGGCAATCCGAACACGCATGCTTTCGTCGCATCACCCGAGCTGGTCGTCGCGCTGACGATCGCCGGCGACCTGACGTTCAACCCGTTGCGCGACGAGCTGATAAACGAGTCGGGCCGGCCCGTCAGGCTCGACGAGCCCCGGGGCGACGAACTGCCTGCGGCAGGGTTCGAAGTGAAAGACAACGGTTATGCCGCGCCCGACCCGTCGCTGGCGACGGAAGTCGTCATAGCGCCCGGCTCGCAGCGCCTGCAGCGCCTCGCCCCGTTCGCCCCTTGGGACGGCCGGGAGCTCGAAGGGCTACGCCTGCTGATTCAGGCCTCGGGCAAATGCACGACGGACCACATCTCGATGGCCGGCCCGTGGCTCCGGTTCCGAGGCCATCTCGAAAACATTTCGGACAACCTGCTGATGGGAGCCGTCAACCGTTTCAACGGACGGACGAACTCGGTGCTCAATACGCTCGACGGCAGCTACGCGAGCGTCTCGTCGGTAGCCAAAGGATACAAGGAACAGGGCATCGGTTCGATCGTCGTGGCCGAGGAAAACTACGGCGAAGGCTCGTCGCGCGAGCACGCGGCCTTGGAACCCCGCTTCCTGAACGTCCGAGCCGTGCTGGTCAAGTCGTTCGCCCGCATTCACGAAACGAACCTGAAAAAGCAAGGCATGCTCGCGCTGACGTTCGTCGATCCGTCCGATTACGACCGTATCCGCGAAGACGACCGCATCTCGATCACGGGCCTGCGCTCGTTCGCTCCGGGCAGCCGCATGACCGTCACGCTGCTCCACAGCGACGGCACGAGCGAAAGCTTCGAGGCCGCGCACACGTACAACGAGCAGCAAATAGGATGGTTCAAGGCCGGATCGGCCCTGAACGTCAAAGCCTGAGCAAGGTTTGGAACAACCGGCACGCCGCATTCCGGTTGTCCGGCCTAAAGAAAGGCGACTATATACTTCAACGTACCCGGATACTCGCACCCGAAGCTTCCACTGTTAGCCGCAGGTCGCGTATCCGATTAGGTCTCTACTACAAAATTCCCCGGAGAAGGATTTCAGGCGTAAAAACCGGAAACGGAGAACTCGAAAGTCGGTATGGCAAAGTATATAATCGGGCAAAGAAATGTGATCAAAAAAACGAAAACATGATTAAGCGACGCGTTAGCGCGTCGCTTTTCATACAAGCCTATTTTCCCCAAGCGTCATCCGTCGGCCGCACCCGTTTACCGGCCGTTCTTATCTCCGGCACGAAATTCTCGGGACAAGAGAAAGCCTCCGTTCCCGACCCTCTTTCTACTCGGGAAATTCCATAACAACTGCACACTCAACCTTATGCTACCACTATATCCTGATTACGGGCAAGGACTGGGCATCACTACCCTCTTTCCGCTCGGAGCTTCTGTTGGAATTGTTTTCGAATAGAACGGAATACGCACCGAATCGATGCCCTCATTTGCCGGGATAAAACGAACCGCCCCGAAGCAGTTCGATAAAACGAAATAGTCAACCTTCATCCTCGCCATTCGGACGATCCGCAGCACAACCGCGACAAAACGGATGGCTCCACTCAGAAAAGGCGCCTCACCCGGATACCGGACATAACAACAGGCCGGAGCGAGTATCGTCCGAAGACCGCATTCTGTTCGAGTTGTCAATTTCCTCCCCGCAGCTATAAGGCTCCATACTCTGCAGCCATTTAGTTCCCGGTATCTCCCCGAAAGTTTCCTTCGGATTCGACAGTCAGAGCCCGAGCTATCCCCGCACATGCACAGGGATGGGGCGCCTTCGCACATTCCATATAATCCGAACGCTCTGCCAGCAAGATTGGTTCCGGTCATCGGTTCTCCGGTCCATAACAAATCCTGCTCTCCGTCCGACAAAAACCGTCCTGAAAAACATTTCTTCCTCCTGTCATAGCGACGAAAACAACACGAAAAAGTCCGCCACCGGGGCGGACTTTTTCGAAAATATTCTATGCTATGTCTGTCTTACAAAGCGAGGAATTCGCTCGTTCCGAACAGCTTGGCAAATTCGACATCGTTCACGGCCTGATCCTTCATCGAGGGATCCTTGGCTACGGCGCTCTTGAGGTTCGACATGGCAGCGCTCGAGTTACCCTCGCGCATAGCGATGACAGCCTTCAGATAATCGGCATCGGCCGAGTTCTCGCCGGCCAGAATCGACTTGGCCTTGGACAAGTTGCCGTTCAGCACTTCGGCCACGGCCAGATCGTAGCCCGACAGCGTCTTGGCAGCCTCGGCATAGTTGCCCTCGGCCAGATTTACCAGACCCATGTTGGCTTTCGAATCGGCGGTGTTCAGAGCCGACAGGTACTTCTGTGCGGTAGCCAGATCGCCGTTCATCAGCGCCACTACGCCCAGATTGTTCGTGATAGCGGCATCCTTGCTCATAGCGGCAGCCTTGTCGAGCTGAGCCTTAGCCTGTGCCAGCTTGCCTTCCTTGGCGAGGATCACGCCGGCATTGTTGTAACCGCGAACGCTGTTATACTTGCTGGCGGCAGCTTCGTATGCTTTCAGCTTGGCGGCGTTGTCGTCGGTCAGCGTAGCGGCATACAGCATCTCCTCCTCGCTCAGAACGTCGATATTCTTGGCAGCGGCCTCCTTGATTTCGGCATCGGTGCGACCTTCGATATCCACGTCGGCGATCAGCTTCGTACGGCGCAGCTGAGGCAGAATCTCCTTAGCCAGCACTTCGAACACAGCCGTCATGCTCTTGATCTCCTCGTCACGCTTTACAGGGTTGTCCTGCATAGCCAGCACCTGAAGAATCAAATCCTTGTCTTCGATGTCCGATGCGGAAACCAGTTCCTTGAAGCCTTCCCAGTCCTCACCGTAAGCGGCGATATCGTATTTCGGGTTAACGCTCGAGAGCTTCTTGGCGATCGCTTCCTGACCGCTCTCGCTACGCTTCTTCGAGAGCTCGTCGTTGAACTTCACCGGACCGTCGGGCGATGCATAACCCTTGGCATATACGTTGCCCAACGTTGCGCGATCCTTGTTGGAATACTCTTTCACGAAGTCCTCGAACATCTTGACCTGCTCTTTGGTCAGCTCGCCCGGACGCACATTGGAACGGTTGATCTGATACATGATCTCGGCATCCTTGGTGATCGTCGTCACGCGCTTGAAGTTGTCGGGCATGATCGTCAGGTAAGCGGCGTTGTCGGCCAGCAGCTGCACGGTGCTAACGCCCTCGGCAACGGGAATGGCAGCGAACGGCAGGAACTGTTTGCGTTTCTTGCCGCAGTTCTTCGAGCACTTGGACTCGATGCGCAACTCCAACGTCGAAATCTTCGCACGCTTGTCATAGGGAATCGATACGCTCTGGGTGTACGAACCTCCCTGCTTGTACGAGATCACCTCGTAGTTGTCCTTCACTTTCTCGCCCTGAACGAACTTCGGAGTACCGGCGATTTCGCCGCCCTCGAATACGAGTACCGGTGTGATCTTCAGTACGGCCCGTTTGTTGAAATATTTGGCGGGGAAGTTTACTTTGATGTCCGTCACGGCGTTATTGCCCTTGAGAGTAACAACGGCAGGCGTAGCGGAAACATCGATTCTGTCCACTTTTTTCAACATCTTGTTGTAGCAGTTACAGCTGGCAAGCAGAACTGCTAAAGAAGCGAGCATGAAACTTTTTACAAACCTTTTCATAATCAATGCTTTAAAGTTAATTAGTTTTATTCCTACTTTTTAATTCGTTCGTTTTCAAAGGCATAGTTGAGTCTCACAAAAATAAGAATATATTTTAAATTACAATAGAAAAATAATTTATTTTTGGCACTTCCCCTTTTGCGGACTCGGCTTGCTCCCTTCTTCTCGGACTGTCTACTCTTTCTTGCCGTTCAACAACGCTTTGCGAGAGAGTTTCAACTTTCCGTTTTTCGGATCGAGACCGATCAGTTTGACCTCGATCATATCGCCCTCTTTAAGCCCGGTCTGCTCCATCGTCTCGAAACGCCTGTTGGCAATTTCGGATATGTGCAGCAGCCCGTCTTTTCCCGGCAGAATCTCGACGAACGCGCCGAAAGCCACGATCGAGCGGATCTTACCTTTGTATACCTCGCCGACCTCGGGCATCGCCACGATTCCCTTGATACGAGCCAAGGCAGCCTCCAGCGCATCCTTGTTCTCGCCGAAAATATCGACGAAGCCCTTGTTGTCCTTCTCGGTGATCGTAATCGTCGTACCGGTGCTCTTCTGAATTTCCTGAATCACCTTGCCGCCCGGACCGATCACCGCGCCGATGAAATCCTGCGGAATGATGATCTGCTCAATGCGCGGCACATGCGGTTTGAACTCCGGCCTCGGAGCAGGAATCGTCTCAAGTATCTTGCCAAGAATATGTAAGCGGCCCTGCTTGGCCTGCTCGAGCGCCTTGGCGAGCACCTCGTACGACAAGCCGTCGACCTTGATGTCCATCTGGGTCGCGGTAATACCGTCCTTGGTTCCGGTCACCTTGAAGTCCATGTCGCCCAGATGATCTTCGTCGCCCAGAATATCGGAGAGCACGGCGTACTTGCCCGTCTTCGTATCGGTGATCAGCCCCATCGCTATGCCCGAAACAGGCTTCTTGAGCTTTACGCCGGCATCCATCAGCGCCAGCGTGCCGGCGCAAACGGTAGCCATCGACGACGAGCCGTTCGACTCGAGAATGTCCGATACCACGCGAACGGCATAAGGGTTCTCCTCTCCGACGGGAACCATCGGCTTGAGCGCGCGCCAAGCCAGGTTGCCGTGCCCGATCTCGCGGCGCGAGAGCCCGCGCGCGGGACGCGCCTCTCCGGTCGAGAACGGAGGGAAGTTATAATGCAGCACGAACTGCTCGGTTCCCTGAACCAGCACGTCGTCGATCTGCTTTTCGTCCATTTTCGTGCCGAGCGTTACGGTCGTCAGCGACTGCGTTTCGCCCCGGGTGAAAATCGCCGAACCGTGAGCTCCCGGCAGATAATCGATCTCGCACCAGATCGGGCGAATTTCGTCCGTACGACGGCCGTCGAGACGAATTCCCTCGTCGAGGATCATGTTGCGCATCGCCTTTTTCAGCACGTCGTCGTGGAAATACCGCTTGATCAGCATTTTCTTCTCGGCGAGCTCTTCTTCGCTGAAACGAGCCTCGAACTCGGCTTCCAACGCGTCGAAACGGTCCATTCGCTCGTGCTTGGAGGTCATGGCCTTGGCGATCTCGTAAGCCTTGTCGTAAGTAGCCTCGATTACCTGACGACGCAGCTCCTCGTCGTTGGTCTCATGGCAGTAAACGCGCTTGACATCCTTGCCGAGCTCCTTGCTCAGTTCGATCTGAGCGGCGCAGTGTTTCTTGATCTCCTCGTGGGCGAACTTGATCGCATCGAGCATCACGGCCTCGGAAACCTCTTTCATCTCGCCTTCGACCATCAGGATGTTGTCGATCGTCGCCCCGACCATGATGTCGAGATCGGAATCGACGTTCTGCGAGAAGGTAGGATTGATCACGAACTCGCCGTTGATGCGGGCCACCCTCACCTCGGAAATCGGGCCGCCGAACGGCACGTCCGACACGGCCAGCGCCGCCGACGCGGCCAGACCGGCCAACGCGTCGGGCATAATATCCTTGTCGGCCGAAATCAAATTGACCGTCACGAAAACCTCGGCATGGAAATCCGAGGGAAACAGCGGACGCAAAGCGCGGTCGATCAGACGCGACACGAGAATCTCGTAGTCCGACGGACGGGCCTCGCGTTTGAGGAAGCCGCCCGGGAAGCGTCCGCAGGAAGCGTATTTCTCCTTGTACTCGACCGACAGCGGCATGAAGTCGCAGTCGTCCTTGGGTTCTTTGGCGGCGGTCACCGTGGCGAGCAGCATCGTGTTGCCCTGCTTCACGACGACCGAACCGTCGGCCTGCTTGGCCAGTTTTCCGGTTTCGATGATTATCTCGCGGTCCCCGCTCAATGGAATCACCTTTCGTGTTGCGTTGTAATACATTATTTCAATTCTCTTAGTGTCCTGTTACTTCGTTGATTGTGCGCACCTTCGACGCGGACGGGCCATCGGCGGGAAAACCGTCTTAAAAAGAGAATAAAGCTGCCCCGGAGGGCAGCTCCATTCCGCATGGGAACACCCGGCTATTTCCGGAGCTCCAAAGCCTTTACTATAGCTCTATATCTCTCTATATCAACCTTCTTAAGGTATTCGAGCAACTGGCGGCGCTTACCGACCAGACGCAACAGCGAGCGCTGCGTGCCGAAGTCCTTCTTGTTCTTCTTCAGATGTGCGGTGAGGTGGTTGATACGGTAGGAAAATAGCGCCACCTGGCTCTCGGGCGAGCCGGTATCGGTATTAGACTTCCCGTAGTTCGCAAAAAGCTCCTGCTTTTTGTCTGATTCTAAATAACCCATTGTAATGAAATTAAAAGTTTTATCGTCGCCTTGGCTACTCCTTTCCTCAGGAAGAGTCTTCTCAAAGCGACTGCAAATCTAACGTTTTTTTATCAAGCAACCAACAACATAGTCCAAGAAAAGCATATTTTTTGACGATCGGCCTCTATCGGAAGCCACCCGGTCAAGCCTGCCCTGCGGCCCGCCGGCAATAGAGCAGCCCGCCCTCGGCACGGACGATTTCCACGACGGCGCCGCGCTCGATGTAGAGTCCGTCCTCGGCGACCGCCTCGTAATAGGTCCCGTCGACAAGCACCTTGCCCGAGGGCCTCAGCACGGCCGTGACCGTACCGGTCCGCCCTATCAGATCCGGCAGCGACGGCTGCTGACCGACATAGCCCTGTTCGGGCGTCATGCGGGTAGTAAGAACGATCCGCTCGCGGAGAGGCGAGGAGCCGGTCAAGAAACGGCGTCCGAGCCACAGCGCGGCCACGAAAGCCGTCACCGAGCTGACGATCACTACGGCGAACGGCCGGACGACCCATGCGACCGACACCTCGCCCGAGGTAACGTGACGGAACAGTTCGTTGTCGATCGCCGCAAAGGCCAGACCCGTGACGACGGCGGCGATTCCGGCGACGCCCGCGATGCCGAAGCCCGGCAACACGAATATTTCGACGGCGAGCAGCAGCAGTCCGACGACGAACAGCAGCAACTCCCAGTTCTGTGCTACTCCTTCGAGATAGAGCGGCGCGAAATAGAGCACCGCCCCGAGCACGGCGGTCACCAAAGGAAAACCGATGCCGGGCGTCTGCAGCTCGAAATAAATGCCCCCGATGATCAGCATGATGAAAATGCCCTGAGCCACCGGATTCATCAGCCAGCCCAGCACGCGGTCGAGCGTCGTGGGCTCGTACACGTAGAGCGTATAGTCCTCGACGCCGGCCCGCTGCAACACCTCGGCCACCGACGAGGCGCTGCCCTCGCTGAAATGCCTCTGCACGGCTTCGTCGGCCGTCAGCGTCAACACGCGGAGCGTCGTGCTGTCGCCCGCGCTCCGACCCACCATCGCCTCGGCCACGAACGGATCGCGGTGCCAGCGCCAGACGGTATCCCCTCCGTCGATCCGCTCGATCACCTTCCCGTGGGACTCGGCCGTCGCACGCATCATAGCCCGCATGAAGCTTTGGAACTTGTCGGGCATCGGCCTGCCCGACTGGTCCACGACCGAGGCGGCCCCGATCGATGCGCCGGGACGCATGTAAATGCTGTCGGCAGCCAGCGCGATCAACGCTCCGGCCGAAGCGGCCTGATTGTCGATCCAGACCCAAACCGGGATCGGGCTTCCGAGCAACGCCGTGCGCACCGAGTCGGCCGCGTCGACCAGACCGCCGTACGTATTCATTTGAATCAGCACCGCATCGGCGCCCATTTCCCGTGCCTCGGCAAGACACTTGGCGGTCAGACGCTCGACCGAAGGCATGATCGGCTCCCGGATCGGGAACATATAGATCAACGGACGGGAAGAGGAGTCCCCCGCGCGGAGCGCCGCGACCGCGCACAGCGCGAGCAGCAACGACAGGAATTTTCTTTTCATGGCGGTTATCGTTACGAGCGGCTGCGAGGCATTGCGGCCCGCAGCGGCGATTCGGCTTACAGCCATTTTTTCCAGCGGAAGAACAAATAGGTCAGCGCGCTGGCCAGCACCATCAGTCCGAGCGCGAACGGATAGCCGTACTTCCAGTGCAGCTCCTGAATGCCCACGAAGTTCATGCCGTAGATGCTGGCGATCATCGTCGGAGGCAGGAAGAACAGCGACGCGACGGTAAAGATTTTCGTCACGTTGCTCTGCTCGATGCTGATCAGACCCAGCGCCGTGTCCTGCATGTAGTCGAGTCGCTCGGAACTGAAATCGGCATGGTTGATCAGCGAGTTGACGTCCTTGATCATCAGTTGCAGCTTCGGATAAATGTCGTTCGGGAAGCGTTCGCTGCGCAGGATGCCGGACAGGATGCGCTGGCGGTCGAAGATGTTCTCTCGGATCAGCATCGTGTTCTCCTGCAAATGGCTGATGCGCGTAAGCATCTGCTTGTCGACCGAGTCGCTCAGACTGATCTCCTTGCTCAGCGCCGCGATGTTCTTCGCCAGCGCCTCGACCAGGTCGGCATCGAAGTCGATACGGACCTCCAGAATCGAAATCAGCAGATGATAGCCCGTCGGGAAAGCCCGATCTGCAGCCGCTTAGCGCTCTCGGTGAAGGTTCGGAATTCGTTGAAGCGCACCGACACGAGCACGCCCTCGGCGATGATGAACGACACGGGCTCGATGCTGAACGAGTCGCCGGTCGGCATGAAAAAGTTCGAGTTGCAGATGATCGCGTTCTCGGTTTCGGAATACTTCGACGAACTTTCGATCTCCTCGACCTGCTGCCGGGTCTGGAGATTGATCTCCATGAAATTCTCGACGGCTTTCTGCTCCTTGATCGTCGGCGAGAGCAGATCGATCCAGAGGATGTCGTCGTAGCCCAGATCGTCGAACAGCCTGACGTCGGCGTTGCGTACGATCTTGTTATATTGCTTGAGGTATATCGTAATCATGTTTTCGGTCGTTAGAAGTGAGCAATCGGAAAGGGCTTTCCCTTTCCCGCACGAGCCTTCAGCGGGAAGTTCAGCCGGGATTGATCGGAGGCTCTATGCGGAGTCCCTCCTCCCAGTAGAGCTCCATCGCCCGACGCTTCTGCTCGTCGAAAACGAAATCGATATTCCGGGTCAGATAATCGCGCGCATACGGACGGTCGCCGTACCCGTAGCGGCGGATCGCTTCGTCGATATGGGCCGTGCCGTAAGCCAGCGCTTCGGTCAGCGAGTCGACCGTAGCCTCCGGCACGCCGCCGCGCGCGACCCATGCGGCGAACACGAAAGGCAGGCCGGTCAGCAGTCGCCACTGCTCGGCCAGGTCGTAGCGATAGCGGAAAGCGGCCTCGCGGGCGAACACCTTATCGCCGATGATTACGTATCCGGTGCGGGGATTCGGATCGTCCAACACCGAGAAATCGTCGAGCTCGCGCCAGCGGAACTCCCTTTTCCACAGCTTGGCGGCCAGCAAGCGGACCAAACGGACCGAAGTGAGCGAATGGCTGTCGAGATAGACCGTATCGACGTTCTCCAACGGATCGGCGCTTGCGAGCACGACCGTCCGCACCGGGCCGCTGGCTCCGATGCAGTAAGGCGTCACGATACGCAGGTCAGAAATCCCCGGAATGGCGGCGACGGGTATCAGCGCCAGATCGGCCTTACCGTCGCGCAGCGCCTCGGCGCAGCCTCGCGGAGGAGAAAGCAGCAACTCCGCATGCAGGCCCGCGCCGGCATGTTCGATACCGTAGATAAAGGGGATGGTATTCAGGTAGGATACCGCAGCTATTCTGTTCCGCATCATCATCCATACAGCATCAAACGTTCGTTAAACCATATCCGGTCTTCCGCAAACGCGCAGAGCCGGGCTGTCGGGCGGAGGCTTCCTCGGCGACGAGCCGCATTTCCGTGTTGCGAAGGTAGCCAAAAATTGCGAATAACCCATTTTTCGGTTTTTTTTTCGCTCCGTCCCGTCGAAAAGCGCTTGCATGAAGCGTGCCCCGCAACGGGAAACGGAGAGCGGCACGCAACAGCGACCGGTCCCCCGGAAACATCGCGCGGGAATCCCCGCGACCGGCAGCCAGAGCACGATCCCCGGACGCAAGTATCGACGGGCCTTTCGATCCGGAAAAGTTCGGGATCGAGGAACGAGCGATACGGACCGGACGCGCAACGCTTCCAAACTCCGCCCCGAACCGGAGCCGCCCCATATCGAAAGAGGCGCGCGGGCAACGGAAAGCCTGTCTAAAATCCTCCCCGCCGGAGAATGCGTTCGGAATCGCGCACGGTCGAGCGCATCCAGCGCAGCAGGATTTCGTCGCGCTCGGTCTCCGGAATGCGCCACGGCACGCCGCTCGCCCTCAACCGCGACGAGAGCAGGTAAAGCAGGATGGCCGCCGAGGCCGACACGTTCAGGCTCTCGACGAAACCGCACATCGGAATGCGGACGAACTCGTCGGCCGCCGCGACGACCTCCTCGCTGATCCCGGCATGCTCCGTACCGAAGAACAGCGCGAACGGCCCGGCCTCGACGTCGAACGTCTCGGGCGTCCGGTCGTCGGCATGCGGCGAGGTGGCTACGATGCGGTAGCCCCGTGCCCGCAGGTCGCCCACGAGCGAAGGCGTATCGGGATGCTTGCGTATATCGACCCACTTGTCGGTCCCGCGCACGATATTCGCGTTGGGCGTGAAGCGGCAAACCGTCTCGACCGTATGAATATCCTGTATGCCGAACGCCTCGCAGTTGCGCACCAGTGCGCTGGCGTTCTGCGGATGGTAGGTATTCTCGAGACAGATCGTCATGTAGCGCGTGCGGTTCGCCAGCGTTTCCCTGAGCACCTTCTCGCGTCCGGGCAGCATGAACCCGGACAGGTATTCGATCATTCGCGCGGTCCGCCGCGAGTCGTCATTTTCGGTATTTCTTGTCATCCTCGAGCAGTTTGAGATAGCTTTCGTAGCGCGACGGAGCGATCAGGCCCTGCGCGACGGCCTCCTTGACCGCGCACGAAGGCTCGTGCGTATGCGTGCAGTTGTAGTATGCGCAGCCCGACGCATGGCGGAGCAGATCGGGAAAATAGCGGCACACTTCGTCGTCGGCGATGTCGATCAGGCCGAAGCCCTTGATGCCCGGCGTATCGATCAGATAGCCGCCCTCCTCGAGCGGATACATCTCCGAGAAAGTCGTCGTATGCTTCCCCCGGCGGCTGCTCGCCGAGACCTCGCCCGTGCGGACGTCCAGCGAGGGATCGACCGCCCGGATCAGCGACGACTTGCCGACGCCCGAATTGCCGGACAGCAGCGAGACTTTCCCCGTCAGACGCGCTTTCAGCGCTTCCACTCCGTCGCCCCGCTCGGCGCTCGTCTCCAACACCTCGTAGCCGGCCAGCGAATACGCGTGCAGGAAGGCGGCCCGGGTCTCGCGCAGCTCGTCGGTCACATACAGATCGCACTTATTGAGCACGAGCGTCGCCGGTACGCGATACGCCTCGGCCGTCACCAGAAAGCGGTCGATGAACTCGTTGTTCGTGGCCGGGCGGTACAGCGACACGACCAGGAAAGCCTGATCGACGTTCGCCGCGATGATATGCGACTCTTTCGACAGGTTCGGGGAGCGGCGAATGATGTAGTTGCTGCGGGGACAGACGCCGACGATCGCGGCCGTACCGTCGTCGGCCGTCTCGTACTCGACCCGATCGCCGACCACCACCGGATTGGTGGAGCGGCTGCCCCGCAAACGCAAGCTGCCCCGAATCCGTCCGGCAAGCGGGCGCCCGCTGCGGACGTCGCGGAGCGCGTACCAGCTGCCGGTGCTCTTGATAACCAATGCCGTCGATCGCTTCTCCATGCTCATTCGCTCGTGTTTTCCCGGTCGGCGAGCTTCTCCGCCGCCCGGCTCAGGTAAGGGAAAACCCACCGCGACACCTCGCGGACGGGCTTATAAAGAACGGCCCGCGCATAACTTTGCTCGCCCACCCAGCCCGCGCTGCGGTTCACGGTCTCGAACGCGCCGAGCAGCAGGCTCAGGATCAGAGCCATTTTGACGACGCCGAGCAGCAGTCCGCCCACGGCGTCTATCGGGCCGAGGCCGGCCAGTCGGAACAGGCCCTTCAGCAAATGCCCCAGCAGCGCGATCCCGAGCAGCGTGAGCAGCAGGATCGCCACGAATCCGGCCACGCGGGCTGCCGACGGATCGACGCGCATCCACAATCCGGCCGCCTCCCCGTACCGGGAAGCCAGCCAGACCCCCGCGACGAGTCCCAGCAAGCCGCAAGACTGTGCGACGATCCCGCTCCGGAATCCCCTGTACGCCGCATAAGCCAGCGGAATGCCGACGATTATATCGAAAGCGTGCATTTCTCCGTTCTTTACTTGGCGGGTACGGAGCGTCCCGGCCGGACGCACGGGACATCCCCTTAAAAACCGATACCCGGTACGAAGATACCGCAACTATGCGTGAAAGCAAAACGGCCGGGCGAAAAATCGGCCCCGTTCCGCTCCGAAAGCCGAGGAATACGGGGAATAAAGTATCGGTCCGGGCCTCAGGCGGGAAAAAACGACAGCCGCACAGGACCGGCTCGGCGCGCTTTCCGGCCCCGCGGGCCGTCCCTGCCATGACGGGAAAGGCCCGGACACGGTCCCATCGCACCTGTGAGAAACCGTACGGCGGCACGCCCGCCGCCGGAGACGACGGAAATTCAGGACCTAATGCCTGTTGCGGTATGGACGATATTTTTGCCGTCGATAGCATATTCTCGAATTCCTAATCGAAGACACAATAGAATACTTACGAGATCAGAGGACGGTTTTTCGGGTTTTGTATTAATTTTGTCCGTAAATCGAACGACATGAAAAAAGCGGGAATTCTCCTCGTGCTGCTGACCGCGTGCCTCGGGCTGCCGGCGCGCGAAGTCATCAACCTCAACCGCGACTGGCGGTTCTTCAGCTACAGCGAGGGAAGCAGCGACCGGGCCCAGAACGTGAACCTGCCCCACACATGGAACAACGATGCGCTCGGCGGCAAGAACGACTACTTCCGGGGCGTGGGCAACTACATGAAGGACATCCAAGTGCCGCTCGAGTGGCGCAACAAGCGCGTCTTCATCCGCTTCTCGGGCGCCGGGACGGTTACCGACCTGATCGTCAACGGCCGTCACGTCGGGGAACATCGCGGCGGGTTCGGGGCTTTCACGTTCGAGCTGACCGGCTACCTGCGCTACGGCGAGCAGAACCTGCTGTGGGCGATCGTCAACAACGCGCCCCGGCTCGACGTGCTTCCGACGGCGGGCGACATCAACATCTACGGCGGACTGTACCGCGACGTCGATCTGATCGTCACCGAGCCCTCGCACATCGCGGTCAACCATTACGGCTCGCAGGGCGTGTACGTGCATCAGAAAAGCGTATCCCGCGAGCGAGCCGAGCTCGAGGCGGTCGTCCGCATCGACGGCCTTCGGGACCGTTTGCTGAGCGTCACGGCGACCGTCGTCACGCCCATGCGCGACACGGTGGCCTCGGAGCACGCCCGTTTCCGGGTTCCGGCCGAGGGACGGGGATCGGTCTCCGTACCGATCGCGATGGACAATCCGAGACTGTGGAACGGCACGGCCGATCCGTTCATGTACGACGTGATCGTCCGGCTTATGGACGACAGTCTGCTATGCGACGAGGTGACCGTTCCGCTCGGGCTCCGCTACTTCAGCGTCGATCCGAAACAGGGCTTCCTGCTCAACGGGTCGCCGTACCGGCTGCGGGGCGTATCGCACTACGAGGACCGGGCGTCGGTGGGCAACGCATTGACGCCGTATCAGATCGCCGAGGACCTGGACCTGATCGCCGAAATGGGCGCCAATGCGGTCCGCGCGGCGGCTTATCCGCATAACGAGAGCTTCTATGACGAATGCGACCGCCGGGGCCTCGTCGTACTGAGCGAGCTGCCGCTGATCGGCCCGGCTTACATGACCGACAGGGGCTATATCAACACCGAGGCATTCCGCGACAACGGCCGCGACCAGCTGCGCGAAATGATATTCCAGCAGTTCAACCATCCGTCCGTAGCGGTTTGGGGCATCTTCTTCGACCAGACGCCCCGGGGCGACGACCCGACCGCGTACGTCAAGGAGCTGAACTCGCTGGCCATGTTGGAAGACCCCTCGCGCCTGACCAGCGCCACGAGCAACCAGGACGGCAAGATCAATTTCGTAACCGATCTGGTCGTATGGGACCACAACTACGGATGGAAGGAAGGGCTGCCGTCGGACATCAAGGTATGGCTCGACCAGTTGCGGACCAACTGGGGCAGCCTCTGCTCGGGCATCAGCTACGGAGCCGGAGCGTCGATCTATCATCAGGACGACTCGCTCTACCGCCCCGACTATCTGGGCAACTGGCATCCCGAGCGCTGGCAAACCTACCTGCACGAGCAGTATTATCCCTACATCGACGGTTCGCCTTTCCTGTGGGGCTGGTTCGTCGCCAACATGTTCGACTACGGCGCCGCAGGGCGCAACTGGGGCGAGGGCACGGGCGTCGACGACCGGGGGTTGGTCACCTTCGACCGCAAGTACCGCAAGGACGCCTTCTACTTCTACAAGGCCAACTGGAACCGTACCGAACCGACGGTATGGATCGCCGAGAAACGCTGGAACCGCCGGCCCCGGACGACGCAGACCGTACGCGTCTACTCGAACGCCGATCAGGTCGAGCTGTGGCTCAACGGCGCCTCGCTGGGCGCGAAGACCGGCACGAACGGCACGTTCGTATGGGAAGGCGTCGAGATGCGGCGCGGAGCCAACCGGCTGCAAGCCCGCACGAACGCCGGCGAGGACGAAGCGACCGTTTACATCCGGTAGCGGCAGCCCGGCCGGAGAAACGAAGGAGCCGCAAGCTCAATAAGGAAACGGAAACGGCGCGAAAACGGTCGGAGCCCCGGAAACGCATGGGACCCGGGCCGCCGGTATCGTCCCCCTCGGCCACCGACCCGACGGAGTTGCAGAACCGCTGCTCACCCGTTCCGCCCATTCACCCTCACCCACTCATTCACCCGCTCACCCGTTCACCCGCTCAATCGGCCCAGTACCGGAAGGTGCCGCATATCCGGTAAAGGCCGTCGATCTCCGTTCTCGGGACGGCGATTTCGTCGTACTTGCCCGGTTTCAGCGAAACGAGCCGGACGCGCTCCGGCGACTCGCCCTTGCGGATAATCCGGCACAGCCGGGCCTCTCCGACAACGACGACATAAGCTCGGCCGAACACGATGGACTCGGCCGGCGTCCGGGCGAGAAGCATGCAATCGCCGGGCAGGAGACGGGGCGACAGCGCGTCGCTGCAACAGGAAACGGCCGCCTCGGCCTCGTGACACAGCCAGGAAGGAAACGGAATTCGTCGATCCTCCCCAGGCCGAAAGTCCCGGTCCAAAGAGAGCAGGTCGGGATAGAGCGGAAGGTAGAGCACCTCGGCGGAAGCGGCCTCGGCAGAAGTCCGGTCGGGAGCCTCGGGGTCCCCCTCCCCTCCGAGAAGCCAGCTCAGGCTCAGCGACGGACAGATGTTCCGGATACGCAGGGCCAGATCCATGCTGATGCCGTTGTAGCCTTTCCGTATCCGGTAGAGGTTTTCGCTGCGCTTGAGGCCGAGACGTAGGGCCAAAGCGTTGTAGGAGCGCTCGCCCGAATATTGCAGGACGATCCTCAGCCGGTCCCGGGCCGGAACGGTCCCGGCGCAGGAAGATGGGTCGCAGGCAGGCATCGTATGGTCGGTCTGTCGGATCATGCGGTAGCGGAATTTTTAAATGGCCGGAACCGGGTGAGGGAGTCCCGGCCATTCGGGAATGGCCTCATTCGCCCGAAGGCCATACCGTTTTATCAAAATTTCATATTTTGCGAAATAACTCTATAAATTATGTCATAACTTAGCTACCTAAAAAAGCGAAACGGAAAGCGCAGGTCGTCCGTCGCCGCGCAGGAGCGGCTCGGTGCCGTACGGACGACCCGCGCTTACTCCAGGCAATCCTAGGGCCTCGCGGAGCTTTTGCACATTCTGACTTTCGGACCGGAGACCGGCCTTCCCGACACACGGCATTGCGAACCAACGAGCGGGAACGGTCGGTCCGGTCCGATTTTTCTGCCGTCCCGAACCCGCCGGACCGCCGCGCTCCGGCAACGGACGCCGGACCGGCCCAAGCGGATACGGACCATGAAAGCTCCGGCCAGACAGAGAAGCGCCCGACCGGCGCAAGAAAGCGGCCGGCAGTCGTCCGCCCGACATTCGCCGCAAGCGAAACGGCAGAGGGCCCCGACGCAGGACGCAGAGAAAGCGCCGCAGCGCACGGTCCGTATGAATCGATAAAGGGAAATGCCCGACCGTCCGGCGACTGCATCGCGCCGGAACGAGTAGCGAACGGTATGTGCGGAACGGGAACCGTAACATGGCCG
>ERZ826051.1789-NODE-1789-length-18470-cov-2.842791_pt1 | contig 18470 bp, 9 predicted proteins | sample MGYA00519928_ERZ826051 | MGnify/ENA primary metagenome ERZ826051 (study PRJEB31778, sample SAMEA3449219) | human gut metagenome | biome: human gut; feature: human-associated habitat; material: faeces | place: United Kingdom | collected 2010/2012 ...
TACGGATGTGATCCGTATCCGTGGTGTTGAGACGCTTCATCGTACGGAGTATTCGATCATTCCGGACCAGATCGAGGCTGGTACGTTTATGTTTGCTGCTGCGGCTACTCGTGGTGATGTTACTGTTCGTAATGTTATTCCTAAGCATCTTGAGGCTACTACGGCTAAGCTTGAGGAGATCGGGTGTGAGGTTGAGGAGTTTGATGATGCGGTTCGTGTTCGTGCACCGCATAAACTTCATCGTACTCATGTAAAGACTTTGCCTTATCCTGGTTATCCGACGGATATGCAGCCGCAGATCGCAGTTACTCTGGCTTTGGCTGAGGGTACGAGTATTGTTACGGAGAGTATTTTTGAGAACCGGTTTAAGTATGCGGATGAGCTTTCCCGGATGGGTGCCAATATTAAGGTGGAGGGGAACTCTGCTATTATTGATGGTGTGAAGAAGCTTACGGGTGCGCGTGTGAGTGCGCCGGATCTTCGTGCGGGTGCTGCGCTTGTTATTGCGGGGCTTGCTGCAGAGGGTGTTACGGTTGTCGATGATATTGTTTATATTCAGCGTGGGTATGAGAACTTTGAGGAGAAGCTCAGGAGTCTTGGTGCTGAGATCGAGAGGGTTTCCAGTGAGAAGGAGATTCAGAAGTTTCGGCTGCGTGTTGGATGATGACTGATAACGATTGATGGTAATTGGATATTTGAGTTTTGGGAGAGTTCCTGGGTGTTTGGGCCTGGGGGCTCTTTTTTTGTGTGGGGGAGGGACGAATGGAGGGACGAACGGACAGACTGCCAGCGGGGCGGCTGCATGGTCGTGCCTGGTGCGGTCGTTTCGCCGGGGCATACTAAGCGTCTGAGTCTTCTGCCGTGCAGCCGTCCCGCTGGCAGTCTGTCCGTTCTGGTTTTTTGGAGGTGTGAGGTGTGGTGGTCTGACGGGAGGTGGTGTGGCATCGGCGCTGCGCTGGATGTGGGTGGGGTGAGTTTTTTTGGGGGTTGTCGTGAGGGGATTGGGGATAGAGGCTGTTTTGGATAGGGTGTGGTGTTTTTGTGTAATATTTAAATTTATTTTTGGAGTATTTTGGATTATAATTATGGAAAAAGATGGTTGGCCTGATTGGTTGACTGATTGACTGGTTGATTGATATCCGGAGTTTTGGTGACTGTTTTGTGGGACTTGAGAGATGAGCTTCGGATGTGTGTTGATGAGGGGTGTGTGATGGGCTTCGGATGTGTGTTGATGTGGTTTGTGTGAGGGCTTCGGATGTTTTTTGGTTTGGTTTTGAGGGTGGTCTTTTGGGGGCTGCCTGGGTTTTGGAGGAGAGTGGGTTGTATGTGTGATTATGTGGTTTTGCCGCTTTTGAATTCGTCTTTTGAGCCTGGGAGGGCTCGGGAGGTTGTTGAGGGGTTTGTGGATGTGGATTTGAGGAATATTGCGCGGGCTGAGCTTTTTTATTTTACGGGGCAGGCGGAGGAGTGTTGTGAGATCACGAGGGGGTATCTGTCCAGCAGGGTTATTGAGCTGAAGCTTTCGGCGTGTATTTTGTATGGGTATTCTAATCTGACGCTGGGGAATGTGGCGGCGGCTAAGCGGGGGATGGAGGGAATCCAGTCCTGTTTGAAGCTGGCTATGAAGAAGAAGGTTCCTAAGGATGTTTATGCGTCCTGTCTTTTGGCGGGGTATGTGGGGGCGGTTTTGCTTCATTTGCCTACGGATGGGATGCCTGCTTTTGGGGAGTACAGCAGGATGCTTCCTGAGGGGCTGAGGCTTTTTGCCACGTATGTGATGGCTCACCATACTTATCTTAACGGGGAGATATGGAGTGCTTATGGGATGGGGAAGGCTGCTTTGTTTATGGCGGAGAGGTCGTATCCGATCAGTATGACGTATATCCACTGTATGATGGCGGTGTGTGCGATCAACCGAAAGCATAAGCAGGAGGCACAGGAGGAGATGCTCCGGAGCTGGGAGCTGGCGAAGATGGATGGGTTTCTGGAGCCTTTTATTGAGCATCATGGGCTTTTGCGGGGGCTGATCGAGGCCTGTATCCGGAACCGGGATCCGGAGGCGTATCAGCGGATCACGGAGGGTGTGATTTCTTTCAGCAGGGGCTGGATGGCGCTTCATAATCCGGAAAACCGGAGAAAGGTTACGGGGGAGCTGTCGACGATGGAGTTTTCTATTGCCATGCTGGCAAGTGGGGGATGGACCAATAAGGAGATCGGAGAGCATCTGGGGATTTCCATTAATACTGTCAAGCATTACCTTACGGATATCTTTTGCAAGCTGAATGTCAAGAAGCGGGATGAGCTGAAGAAATTCATGTTAAAATAGTGACAGAGGCACTTTTTTTGAAAAAACGGGCCTTACAAAACAACTGGTAGTGTTGTATAATAAATACCACAAATAGTCAGATTTTATTGGGAAATCAGACGAAAAGAACCAGTGAACGAGTAAGTTAAGAAGGAGGAGTTGAAGACTGATTCTCGATAGCATCTGATAATGTCAATATCCTTACCAAAAATGCCTGGTATATTGATATTACAATCACATAAGGGTAAAATATTGAAAAGGTGTAACCTGTTTACTCACCGGCTAAAAACATGAAGCTTTTTTAAGAGAAAGGAATATAAACAGAAGTAAAGTAATAAGAAATACAGTACACGTTAATGCACACATAGGAAAGCGGGAAAGGTATGAAAAAATTAAGGAATAATAAGATCAGAAAACTCCTGGCATTTATGGTGGCTTTGGCGTTGATGGTATCCTGTATGCCGAGTGCATATACGATCTCCGCGAGTGAGGCGTTCGGAGATGGAACGGAGGATATATTTACAGATGGCGAAATTACATCTGAACCAGCGGCCGAAGAATCGACACCGGATGTAAGCAGCGCTGACCAGGAGGAAACGGAACAGGCGCAGCAATCGACGCTTACATATGAAAATGATTCTGTTAAAGTAACAGCAGAAGCACTGGAGGACGGAGCTCTTCCGCAGAATACAGCATTGAAGGCTGACGGTGTAAACGAGAATTCATCCGTATCTTATGATACAGTTTCTCAGAAGCTTTCAGCAGCAGCTACAGACAAGGGCAGCAGCCTGAGAGGTTTTTTTGCGTATGATGTGTATTTTGCTGATGGCGACGGAAACAGAGTCGAGCCGAACGGCAGAGTCAGAGTAACTTTTGAGTACAAGACACCGGCAGCACCGGAGCTTACCGATGCAGCCAGCACGAGTGTAACCGTTGAGAAGCTTCATTATAACAACAGTACCGGTGATACTGATGTTAACACCTTACAGGCCAACGAGGATCTGAAGGTTCTGAATGTCAACGAGGGCAAACAGATCCAGACACTTCAGGTTGAGACTGGCAACGCAGCTGTTTTTGCCGTTATGTGGGATTCTCCTGAGACACCGGCAGCAGAGAATCCGGAGGTAACTCCTGAGGCAGAGCCTTCTGAGGAGCCGGCGGAGAATCCGGATGCTGAACCTACCGAAGCGCCGGCAGAGAATCCGGATGTGGTGGAAGAACCGGCAGAGGATATTGCGAGCCCGGATGAGGTTCCGGCAGCAGATGAGAATGGTGAGACAAGCCTGATCGAGGTTCTGGGAGACGATACGAATCTTCGTGTCAGCCCATCTATCGAGGCAGAGGTTCTGGCAACTGTAAACGCAGGAACACAGCTCACACTTCTGGATACCGTAACAGCAGAGGACGGAGCAACCTGGTACAAGGTTTCCTGGGAAGGAACCGAGGCTTACATAAGAAGTGATATGGCACAGGTTGTTGACAGCAGTGATGAGGCAGAAGAGCCTGAGGATGTTCAGGAAGAAGAAATTCAGCCTGAGATCACCAGATATGATTACAAGAGTGACGAAGTCAATGTCAAGGTTACTCTTACCAATCCGGCAGACCTTCCGGACAACGCAGAGCTTTCCGTAACACCGGTAGAGCTCAGCCAGAAAGCCGAAGACCAGATCACCGAAGAAGCGATCAAAGAAAAGAAAGCCATCGAGAAGATCCACGCCTACGATATCAAATTCCTGGTAGACGGCGAAGAGATTCAGCCAGGTGCTTCAGTGAAGGTATCTGTATCTCTGAATGATGAGAGGAAGATCAAGGATGCAGACGTATACCATGTAGACGCAGAAGACAACGTTGAGAACATGGACGGAAGCGTTGATAAGAATGGTAATGTTGAGTTTGAAACTACGCATTTTTCTACGTATGTAATTGTGCAGAGAGGCGGAGAAAATGTTAAAGTAATAATTCGGCATCTGGATAATACGACTAGTAAGGAGATTTATTCAGCTGATGAGAGAACAATCTTAGTTGGCGGAAAGATAAATGATTATACCAAGGCAAAGAACTGGGAGGTTTCAAAAGTAAAAGTAAACGATGCTGAAGTTGATAAGGACAAAAAGATTGAAGTTGCACAGGATAGTACGATAGAAGTGTATTATACACCAAAGCATAATGATAACTTCCAGGGACCGACATCTTTCTATGATTATACAGTTAAGGCTGGAGAAGGTTACGACGAGAATACTGGAAAGTGGACACAGTATTCATTTAATATGTTAGGAGATGCTGCAAAGGGTGATAATGGTAATCAGAAAATAACATCAGGTAAAATGGATCACAATTATGATTCTTATAAATATAATTTTACAGTTGATTCTGGTTATGATGAACACGAAAACAAAATTGAAGACGAAGTAAATAATTATAAGGAAAATGTCAAAAGGATAGGAGGATTATTAAAAGAGGTAGAGGACAATGGAAAGGGAGCAGTAAAATTCAATTACCCCGAGCCAGGATTTTTTGTAGATCAAGATGCAACTGCCACGATTAATAATAATGAAACTTATTTAAGAAGAGTCATTAAGGATTACAAACTAGTTTTTGATCAGAACGGAGATTCTTATAAACTTACAAAAGTAATTGATAAGAATGGAGATCAGCGTGCAACAGCAGGAAGTAATTTCTTCCCATTGGACGGAGTACCCAGAAGTGAAAAGAGTGATGATGGTAATCACAATTACTTTTTTGGAATGAGATATGATGTAACTTTTAAAATTGGAGATTACGTAGGTCCATTAAATTATACCTTTACAGGTGATGATGATTTATGGGTTGTTTTGGATGGAAAAAAAATTGTAATCGATTTAGGTGGAATTCATCAGGCAGCTAAAAAGGAAGTAAATCTATGGGATTATGTTAAACATAAGGATGAAAACGAGCATACCCTGACTATTCTGTATATGGAACGAGGTGCGTATGAATCAAACTGCCAGATGGAATTTACCCTTCCTTCCGCGCGTATTTCTGAAGTTACGAATGTACCTACAACAGATCTTGTATTAAAAAAAGTAAATAAAAGCCAGGATGCGTTAAGTGGTGCTCGATTTACTCTTGTAAATTCAGAAACCAATGAATCACAGACTGCTACATCCGTAGATGAAACAGGACTTGTTAATTTTACAAGATTAAGACCTGGAACATATACATTAACAGAGGATATTGCACCTGAGGGCTATGAAGCATCAAATGAATCTTGGATTGTAAAGGTTACGTTATCTGAGGATAATAAAGCAGTGGCAACTCTTTATAAAGCAGATGGCAAGACAAAGATAGAAAAAAATACAGATTCGTTGTATCATATTATGAATTACACACAGGAGGAGATTATTAAAGCCAGTATGGATTACAGTAAGACTGCAACTGTAAACGACTGGGATAAGAGAACTTATGACATCAATATTACGGCAGCATCTACAAGTACAAGTACAATAACCACTACTGAAAAAGCAGTAGCGGATATTATGTTGGTATTGGATGTATCTGGTTCTATGGATAAAACAACTGTTTCATATAGTTATGTTGCAGAAAATACAACTGATGGTAGAGCTGGATTAAATACAGGCACACTTTACTATGTGAAAAAAGATGAATCCTATGTGAAATTGCAATATTATAATAACTACTACGGGAGAACGGGTTGGTATATTGGTGATGATTGGTTGTCGCAAACTAAAGCAGATGATTCAACTTATAATGGATGCAAAATATATCTGAAAAAAACAGAAAAGAAACTTACAGCATTACAAAATGCGGTAAAACAGTTTATAACAGATACAGCGAATAAATCACCAGATAGTAAAATTGGTATTACAGCATTTAGTAGTGCTGGATATGGTAGCCATGGAAAAACTGAAGATTTACAGAAAGCGGGAGATAATAAAGAAAACCTGACAAGGTTTGTAGATTCTTTAGTAGCAAATGGAGGAACAGATCCATATGTAGGTCTTAAAAATGCAAAAAGTAAATTGGATGCAGCTACAATGAGCGGGGATACAAAACCTAAGTATGTATTATTGTTTACTGATGGTGAACCAACAGGATCTGGTAATAGTTGGGACACTACTGCGCAGCAGAATGCAGAAAACATTACAAATGGTACTGAAAGTATAAAAGGTATAAAGCAAGAAGGATATACTGTATATACAATTGGGTTTGGACTTCGAGATAAAGCAAAGGCATTTCTTGAAGGTGGAACATATGGCAGGACTACTTATCCAGGAATTGCATCTAAAAACTGTGCATTTAATGCTGAAAATGCAACGCAGCTGGGAGACATATTCAAAGATATTCAGAATACGATCACTCAGGACATTTCCATTACAGGAGCAACAATCACAGATATTATTGATCCGAGGTTTGAACTTCTGAAAGATGATGGAACGTTATATACACAGGATGACTTGAATAATGGTGTTGAAGTAAATGGTGGTACGGTATCTCTGGTAAAAGGAAATTATCAGATCCAGTGGACAGATCAGACAATACCAAACAAGAAAAATGGCGAATGGAACAAAACAATTAAAGTAAAAGCCAAAGACAATTTCGTTGGTGGAAACAATGTCACAACCAACGTATCTCCGGGATCCAAGATTTCTACAGGATATGGTGATGTTGAGTTGCCACAGCCGACAGTTAATGTTAAAGTTAACTTAGTAGTCAAGGACAAAGACGTTTGGATTTACAAAGGTGATACAGTACCGACAGATGAGACAATTCTGAATCAGTTGTTTAATGAGTCAGAAACATCTTATTCAAAAGGTACAATAAGTGCCGCCGATGCGAAAGATCATATTACTCTGCAGTGGAAAGATGGAACTCAAACCAATATCAGTAAAGAGAATATGGCAACAACACCGGATGATGATACAGAGTATTATCTGGAAGTAACTTATGATCCAAAGACGACATCAACGGATGAGAGTAAAACGAACACCACCACAAGTGATGGGGAACAGCATGTCGTAGGAGCTGCTGAGAAGGCTTATAATCCAGATAATAGCAACAATCCATATGGTATTTATAAGATTCATGTCATCAAAGGTCAGATTCAGATCACAAAGAATGTAACGGAAACATCTGACACAGATAGAACATTTACATTTAATGTGAATGCGAAGAATGGTCAGAATGTTTCAGACAGCCAGGTAAATGTAATAGTTCCGGCTGGTGAAACAAGCGGAACAGTTACGCTGCCGGATCTTCCAAGAGGAGAGTATACGGTAACAGAAGACAATGCAGATGGATATTTCATTCAGGCATTCGATATTGTTACAGGTGATGGCCAGACAGATTGTGAAAACGTTAAATCAGATGCAGATAAATCACTTAAGTTTACACTTGGTAATGATGTAAAAAAAGCAAATGTTATTACAACAGATTACACGTATACATCTGGTGGTGTAAAAGGTGTTGCATCTTACACAAACGAAGCAGTAATCAGTCTGGATCTGAAGAAAACAGATACAGATAATCATTCTTTAACAGGTGCTAAATTCAAATTAGAGATGAAAGATGGTGACATCTGGAAATCTCTTGAGAATGACATAGAAGTAAAGAATGATACTTCAGAGATTGAACTGAATAATCTGAAGGCAGGTATCTACAAGCTGACAGAGACAACTGCTCCGAAAGGATATTCATTATTAGGCAGCAGTATCTGCTTCAAAGTTGCAACAGGAAGTGTAACACTTGTTGACGAAAATGGCGGTCCGGCACAGGATAGTAATATGTGGTCACTGAATACGGAGAATAAAGTATTAATAATTAAAAACACAAAACTTTATTCCTTACCAGAATCCGGTGGACCGGGAATCTATGGATTTACGATCAGTGGTGTAGCGATTCTTGCAACTGCACTCCTGCTGTTTATAAATAATAAACGAAGGGAGGAAGAAGCAAAGAGATCGTAACACATTAATTGTAAATGGCCGATGAAGGGCGAAAAAGAAAAATGCAGAGAAAGAAAGGAGCAAACCTTATGAAAAATTTATTTAAAAAGATTGGTGCATTATTAGTGGCAGCGATTATGGTGCTGGCAATGGCATCTACCGCGTTCGCGGATGGACCTACTGCAACAATTACAGTGAATAATGCCGACAATGCAACTTTAAATTATGCACAGGTTATTAAAGCAGATCAGACAACGAGAACAGGTTGGGCTTTTGTAAATGATGATGTGAAAAATGCATATATTGAGGCATATGGAGTGGCTGCTGATGATGCACAGGCAGCAATTGAGGCATTAATTGCAAATACGGATGCTGAGAAATTAGGAAAAGCTCAGGCATTAGCAGCAGGAAAAGTTACTTTTGTAGAGATGAGTAATCCACAGACAGTCAGTGAAGCAGGTGTGTACTTAGTAAAGGCAACAGAAGTAGGATATACCTATAATATTATGTCAGCATATGTTGGATTTGGTGAAGTTCCGAATTTAACAAATGCAATTGTAAACGCAAAGAAAACACCTATTCAGGTAAACAAGAAAGTTATTGATACTGACAATGTAACAAAAACAGGAGATGTCCTTACTTACACAGTAAGCACAAATGTACCATACATCAATCCTACAGATAAAGATAAATCTTTCTGGGCATATGATAAACTGACAGGTGCTGAATATGTAAATACAGACCAGGCAACAATCACATTAAATGGAGAGGATGTAACAGAGTCTTATCCAATTAGCTTTGATAGCGTAAATAATAAATTCAGCGTTGATTTAAGTGCCATGATTAATAATGCAAACAGCCATGCTGGAGAACAGGTAGTAATTACTTATCAGGTAAAAGTTACATCAGAAAATGACACCATCACCAATACAGCAACAGCCGGACATGAAAATGGTAATGAGTATGGAAGCAAAGAAAGTAAAACTTATGAAGGTAACATCACATTAACAAAATATGGTGAGAACAATGTTACACTTGCAAACGCAGGATTTGAAGTAAGAAAAGATGGTGCAGCAGATGCATTAACATTTGTAAAACTTTCTAATGGCGCATATAAATATGTTCCAGCTGATACTGAAGGTGCTGTGACAGAAGTTGTAACAGATGCAAATGGTAAGGTTAAAGTACAGGGACTTGATGTTGGAATATATAAATTTAAAGAGGTTACAGCACCACAGGGATATTCTGTAAATACAACTGACGTTAGTGCAACACTGGAAGTTGCTGAGGATGATAATGGAATTGCAAGTGACGTTCTTACACAGACAACTAGTATGAATGATACCAAGCTTGGATCTCTTCCATCCACAGGTGGAATGGGAACATACCTCTTCACTATCATCGGTGTTGTAGTTATGGCTGGTGCTGCTGGCGCATTCTTCATGAGCCGCAGAAGAGGATCTGAGGAGTAATCCTTCACAGATCGATTGGTCGAGTTTTTTCAAAATATTTATAAACAACAGAACCAAAGTAATCATTAAGTAAATCAGTTACCGCCCGGCCTCTTCGGAGGCCGGGACTGGTAATACAACAGTATGGAGAAACCTATGAGAAAGAATAAAAAGAAAAATTATATTGGACTTGGGTTGCTGTTTCTGATAGGATTGTCCATACTGCTGTATCCGATGGTCAGCGATGTCTGGAATAAGCACAGGGATAATCTTCTGATCAGTAAATATAGCAGCAGTGTTTCTTCGAATAATAATTCGGAGGAACTTGACAGCATGTGGAAGGCAGCAGAGGAATATAACGAGCAGATCAAACAGGAAAGCGTGCCGGATGCTTTTTCTGTGAGGGATGGAGAGACAGACAGTACATATGAGTCACTTCTGAATCTGAATGGTGATGGAATGATGGGATATATAGAGATCCCTGTGATCGATGTAAAGATCCCGATCTATCATTACACAACAGATGAAACACTGGAGAAGGGCGCGGGACATTTGTTTGGCAGCAGTCTTCCAGTTGGCGGTGAAAGTACACATGCGATTCTTTCCGCACACAGGGGACTTCCCAGTGCAAAGCTGTTTACAGATCTGAATCTTGTTGAAAAGGGAGATGTTTTTTACCTGCATATTCTGGATAAGACGCTTGCTTATGAGGTGGATCAGATCCAGACGGTTCTTCCGGAGGAGACCGATTCGCTGGCAATCACAGAAGGTAAGGATTATGTGACACTTGTTACGTGTACACCATATGCGGTAAACACGCACAGAATCCTTGTAAGAGGACACAGAACAACTGTAAAAGCTGCGAAAGAAGCGCAGAAGACAGAGAAGAAAGCTACCGGAGTTTCCAATCCGACACTTCCGATGCTGATCCTTTGTGTTGTGATCGGTTTTGCGATCGCAGGTGTGCTGGTAGCAGTTGTCAATTTTGTTCAGAACAAAAAACGACGCAGGAAATAATTTATGGCTAAAAAGAAAAAAAAGAAAAAGAGCAATGTCGTCCTGAATGCTTTTATTGCAGTAGCTTTTTTGGCAGGGGCAGGAATTTTTCTTTATCCTACGATCAGTGATATGTGGAACCAGTACAGAAACGCGCAGCTGATCAGTGATTATGATCAGGCAGTCACAGGACTTTCTGATGATAATTATGAGAAGCTTTGGAAAGAAGCAGAAGAGTACAATGCGGAGCATACGGTAAATGCGATTGTAGATGCTTTTGACGATGAGGAGGATTATGAACCGACCCATCCTTATGATGAGGTTCTGGATCCAAATGGCGATGGATTGATGGGAAGTATTGAGATTCCGAAGATCCAGGCGAAGCTGGTAATCTATCACGGACTGAGTAAAAACGTTCTGGAAAAAGGTGTGGGCCATGTGGAGGGCACCAGTCTTCCGATTGGAGGCGAGAGCACACATGCCGTGCTGGCGGCACACCGTGGACTTCCTAATGCAAAGCTTTTTACAGATCTTGACCAGATGGAGATCGGAGATATTTTTATCCTGCACATTCTGGGAAAGAATCTGGCATATAAAGTAGATCAGATCAAAACGGTTCTTCCGGAAGAGACCAGCGAGCTGGATATCGTGGAGGGCGAGGATCTGGTGACTCTTGTAACCTGTACTCCTTACGGAGTAAATACACACAGACTTCTTGTGCGGGGAAGCCGTACAGAGTATGTGGAGGAAGAAGAAAGTAATGAGACAATTCCGCAGAAGCTTGCAAAAACAGATCCGAAGAAGGTTCTGGCTGCGGGAGGCATCGTGCTTGTTATCTTGATACTGCTGGTTTATTTGATCGTCCGCCGCAGTGGAAAGAAGCGGGTATCAGGAGAAAAAGAGGAGGCGGAAAAAAGTGGAAAAGAGAACTAAGCGGAAAAATTTTTTAAGCAGCTTTCTGGCAATTCTGGTAATGGCTGTGATGCTGATCGGCAGTATGGCGCAGGCAGTTTTTGCAGATGATTATGTAGCCGGGAAAACCGGAAATATCAATCTGACGATCCAGGAGACCGGAGAGGACGGAACCGTGAAACCGATTCCTAACGTGAATCTGACCCTTTATAAAGTGGGAAGTGTGACGTTTGACAGGAATGTGCATTTTGTGGTTGACAGCGCACTGCAGTTTACGGGAATTGATTTTGAAAATCTGAAAACAGCAGATGAGTGGTATAAAACAGCAGATACGCTTTCCGCGGCAGTGAAGAAGGCCGGACTTAGCGGAAGCGAGATGCAGTCAGACGCAAACGGAAAGATCGTCTACAGCAATATGGCTGAGGGCGTATATCTGATCGTACAGAGCAACCCGGATGACCCGAATGTATCGGTTTCTCCGATGGTCCTGACCGTTCCTTTTGTGGAAGAGGGTACGGGCTGGACTTATGATGTGCAGGCTTATCCCAAGGCTGTAACCCGTGACGGTGATAAGGAAACAAAGATCCAGGTTACAAAACGACTGTACTATATTAATCAGGATACTTTCGATGTTATCGAAATGGAAGCAGATGATGCAACCTATAAAGTTGGTCTTTTCCTGGATGATAAGGGAACAATCCCGTTCAGAAGTGACTACATGAAAGATATCCGCCTTGTAAAAGCAAGCAGCGGAACGGCTACCTGGGCAAATGTACCAGATGGAAAATATTATGTATTTGAGCTGGACGAGAATGGCGATCCGATGACTATTAATGATTCGATCATTATAGATGAAGGAAAGTCCTATTACTATGATGTAACTGATTCCAATGAAAATGCGACCAATGAGGCAGAGATCAGCCAGAATGGTTCTACAGAATCGGTATCATATGTAAATAACTATTATTCTTTCATTCCGACTGGATTTGCGTTGAAAGGACATATTACGATCAATAAGAAGGTTCTTGTTGACGGACAGAAGACAACGGTACCGGATACTTTCTATGCAGCTGTATTTGAGACAGGAGCAGATGACTCTCTGAATCTTGTTGAGGGTACGATCAGAGAACTGAATCAGAACGGTTCTGTCGATATAGAGGTTTCTTTCCCGGAGAATACAGAACCTGAGTCAGTTACCTATACAGTTATGGAGACTGATAAGGATGGAAATCCGGTTGATCATGATTCTTTCGCATATGAGATCGACGGTGAAGGTGATATCATTCTGAACGAAAGTGAGAGTTATGAAAACTCCATGGATATCACTAACAGTAAGAATACAACACCGGAGCCGACGGTAACGAATACACCGGTACCGAGCGGACAGCCAACAGTAACACCTTCTGAGAGAACAAGTACACCAGTACCTGGAGGTTCTACATCAACCAATAATGATGGAGGCGGAACAACAGGACGTACTTCTGTAAAGACCGGCGATAATACACCGATCGGTGTATGGGTTGGCATCCTTGCAGCAGCGATCGTAGTTGGCGGTGCAGCAGGTTTTGCAGTAAAAAGAAAAAAGAAAAAATAATAAAATGAATCATTGTAAAGAATGATCATCAGAAAGGCCAGACAGAGATGTCTGGTCTTTCGCTGGATATGGAGAACCGTTTTACGAATATTTTTACTGTAACGGCGGATGAGAGATAAACAACAGGGAATGGGAATATTGTCTTTTTTTTATCAAAAGAGAGTTTTACATAAAAAATTTCTTGACATTTGGTAAGGAGAAGTATATTGTATGTGTTGCAGCAAATTTCATAAAAGATAGCCTTTTATTCAGAGTGGTGGAGATACAAAGGATCTGAGAAGCCACGGCAACCCCGGAAATCCAGGAAGGTGCCAACCTGAGCGAGCAATCGAACAATAAGAGGATTGTTTACAGAATTTAAACAGTCCGATTGTACGGGCTGTTTTTTATGTGATTTATAACCGTTGTATAAGTACAAAAGGAGAAAAACATGGAGAAAATTTTATTTACTTCTGAATCTGTAACTGAAGGACATCCTGACAAGGTTTGCGACTCTATTTCCGATGCCATCCTTGACGCTATGATGGAGCAGGACCCAATGAGCCGTGTTGCATGCGAGACTGCTACTACTACAGGTCTTGTACTTGTTATGGGTGAGATCACAACCAAGGCTAACGTTGATATCCAGAAGATCGTTCGTGATACGATCCGTGAGATTGGATATGACAATGCTGATTATGGTTTTGATGCAGATACCTGTGCAGTTATCACAGCTCTTGACAAACAGTCCACAGATATCGCTATGGGTGTTGACAAGGCGCTTGAGCAGAAAGAGGATAACATGAACGAGGATGAGCTGGATTCCATCGGTGCCGGTGACCAGGGTCTTCAGTTTGGTTATGCTTCCAACGAGACTGAGGAGTATATGCCTTATGCCATCAACATGGCTCATAAGCTTGCTCAGCAGCTCACAAAGGTTCGTAAAGATGGTACTCTGAAATACTTAAGACCGGATGGTAAGACACAGGTTACTGTTGAGTATGATGAGGCTGGAAAGCCGAAGAGAATCGATGCGGTTGTATGCTCTACACAGCATGATCCGGATGTGACTCAGGAGCAGATCCATGAGGACATCAAGAAATATGTTTTTGATGCGATCATCCCGGCTGATATGGTTGACGCGGATACCAAATATTTCATCAACCCGACAGGCCGTTTTGTTATCGGCGGACCTCACGGTGACAGTGGCCTGACAGGACGTAAGATCATCGTTGATACCTACGGTGGAACAGGACGTCACGGCGGCGGTGCTTTCTCCGGTAAGGACTGCACAAAGGTAGACCGTTCTGCTGCTTATGCTGCACGTTATGTTGCTAAGAATATTGTTGCAGCAGGTCTTGCTGACAAGTGTGAGATCCAGCTTTCCTATGCGATCGGTGTTGCACATCCGACATCTGTCAGTGTGAATACTTTCGGAACTGGTAAGCTTTCTGAGACCAAGCTTGTTGAGATCGTTCGTGAGAATTTTGACCTTCGTCCGGCTGGTATCATCAAGATGCTTGATCTTCGCCGTCCGATCTACAAACAGACTGCTGCTTATGGTCACTTTGGCCGTACAGATGTTGACCTTCCATGGGAGCATCTGGACAAGGTTGAGACTCTGAAGAAGTATCTTTGCAACAGCTACGAATAATCGTTTCAGAAGAATAAAGAGTGAAGCCCCCGGTAGTGCCAGTACCGGGGGCTTCTTGCATGGTGAGATGGGGTTTTTTATAGAAAATTTAGAGATAGGGAATATAGTTTATGTTATAATACGTGTATGTGAATGTGTGAATTTATAAAGGACGGAGATACAGATGAAGTTAAAAACACGTATTATTGTGGGCTTCGTTGCGATCATCCTGCTGCCGCTGCTTCTTTTTTCCGCAAGTCTGTACGGGTTTAGCCAGACGCAGGCGAAGCATGTGCAGGAGAGCAGCAGCCAGGCTTCGGATTCCAGCCAGATGGTCTATGATATTTCGCTGCCGCAGTCTTCCAGCAGCCAGGTGAAGCTGATGGCCAAGGATATGATCCTGACCGCAACGATCATCCTTGTTTTTACCGCGTTGTCCGTAGGGCTGTGGATCTATCGGAGCATTGCGGTTCCGCTGGTGAAGCTTAAGAAGGCTACCAAGAACATCAAGGAGGGGAATCTGGATTTTGTGCTGGAGGTTGAGGGGAATGATGAATTTTCCCAGCTTTGCCAGGATTTTGAGGAGATGCGTAAGCGTCTGAAGGAGTCCACGGAAGAGAAAATCCTGATGGATAAGGAGAATAAGGAGCTGATCAGCAATATTTCCCATGACCTGAAGACGCCAATCACTGCGGTGAAGGGTTATGTGGAAGGGATCATGGATGGTGTGGCGGATACGCCGGAGAAGATGGACCGGTATGTGCGTACCATTTATAATAAGACCAATGAGATGGATCATCTGATCAATGAGCTGACCTTTTATTCCAAGATCGATACCAACCGTATTCCGTATACGTTCAGCAAGCTGAATGTGGAGGATTATTTTTCGGATTGTGCGGAGGAGCTTGGGCTTGAGATGGAGACCAGGGGGATCGAGCTTGTGTATGCCAATTATGTGGAGAAGGGTGTGCAGGTTATTGCGGATGGTGAGCAGATCCGCCGTGTGATCCATAATATCGTGAGTAATGCCATTAAGTATATGGAGAAGCCAAGGGGGATCATCCAGCTTCGTGTGAAGGATGTGGGTGATTTTATCCAGGTGGAGATCGAGGATAACGGCAAGGGGATTGCCGCCAAGGATCTGCCGTATATTTTTGACCGTTTTTACCGTACCGATGTTTCCAGAAATTCTTCCAAGGGAGGAAGCGGTATCGGACTTTCCATTGTAAAGAACGTGCTGGAGCAGCACGGATTCAAGTACGGCGCAGACAGCGTGGTAGGGAAGGGGAGTACCTTCTGGTTTGAGGCTCCCGAGTATCACGAGCAGCCCGAGCCGCAGCCTGAGCAGCCGAGATTATCCCTCAGGCTGAAAAAGCAGACTGAAATTAAGGAGCAGTCCGATGATACCAGCAGGAAATAAATCCCGGCAGTTTATGGGAAACATCAAAGTAATATAGCTGCAAATCCGCATTATAAAAGGATTTGTAGTGACGTATAACCAACGCGCCGTACTTTGACCAATAAAAAGGACGCTTTTCACTGGAAGGCGTCCTTTTTCTATATAAATTATGAAACAATGACATAAGGTTTTTTTCAAGCTGCAAGCAAAGTGCAAAAGCACATTGTTCCGATTTGTCACGTCATGTTTATAAAAATGTGATATAATTTTATTGCGAAATTTTGCATCTGATGTAGTATTTGCCGCTAAAACCGTAGTATATAGGTGAAGCCGTAAAGGAGGCGATAAAATGATAGAAGATGAAAAAATCGTGGAATTGTTTTTCGAACGGTCAGAACAAGCAATACAGGAGCTTGGCAATAAGTATGGCAAAGTCTGCCGCAAACTGTCATACAATATCGTGAACAACATGCAGGACGCAGAAGAATGTGTAAACGACGCTTATCTGGGAGCGTGGAACGCAATTCCTCCGGAAAAGCCTGATCCGTTGCTGACCTACCTTTGCAAGATCGTTCGGAATATTTCTCTGAAAATGTATTACAGGAAAAAAGCCGCCAAGCGAAGCAGCACTTACACGATTGCTATGGAGGAAATCGAAGCCTGCATAGCAGCACCGAGCACGGTAGAAACCGAATTTGAAGCAAGAGAGCTGGCACGGGTCATCGAAAGTTTTCTGGATACAGCTTATACCCAAAGGTTGCAGGTTATAGAAAATCAATCTTTATATACCTCTACTCTACAACAACTAACAGTAAGCCGGCAACAGCTGGAACTTCAACGCCGTGAGATCGAAACATCCATACAACGTCACAATGACCTCCTGCAGTTGCGCCAGCAACAACAAATATCGGTCAACCGGTTTCCCATAAGCGAACTTCGCAATCGTAAAGAACAACTCCGCCTACAACGCGAAAGATTGCTTCAGGAAATTACCTTGACGGAAAAACTAGATAAGACCCGGCAAGAACTGAGAAAAAGGCAAGATAAACTGCAACAACAACAACAAAATTTACAAGCACTCAAAGTTCGCCTGACCGAATACAAAAAAGAAATCGAAATTGCAGAAATAAAATACACGACCATACGCCACACTTTGGAACAAGCCCGACTATCGGTTTCAGAAAATGTCGTTCGACTCCGGGCCCAACTGGAAGAAAATACCCCTTGCCCGGTATGTGGCAGCCAATCCCACCCTTATGCGGCACATCATCCCCTGGCCGACGGCTTGCTCGAAACACTCGAAAAAGAAGTCAGACAGCATGAAGCAGCATATAATCGGTTAAAAACCGAAAATGCGCGTCTTGAAGCCGAACACCGGTACCTCGGAGAAGTATTACCCGTATTACAAAATGAAAAATATGAATCGCAAGAAGAATGCGAAGAGATTTGCCAGCAAATCAAGGAGCTTAATTCGGATAGGTCTGTTTCTAACGGACAAAATCGGATAAACCTAAGAGAACAGCTGAATATCAGCCAAAAAGAATTGGAAAGTATTCGTCTGAAAGAAAACGAATGGGAGCAACGGCAACATCAGTTAGAAACGCTCCAAAAAGAACTGGATAAAATACAAAACCAAAACAATGCCCTGCAAAAAACATTTCAGCAGACCCAGGAAAAGGTAGTCGGTCAAGCCACTGAACTATCTAAATTGCAAGAGATCATTGAAGGCCTGAAAGTCCAGCAAAATATTTCACTGGAAAAGGTCGCTCCTTTTATGCATGCACCTACCTGGCGACAACGCTGGGAAGATAACTACCCGGATCTCAAACAGGAACTGACCACAGCTGCTCAAAAATGGCAAACTAAAACGCTGCAATCGGCAGAAAATGAAAAACTATTGCTTCAATCGGTAGCTGAATACGAGGAGAATCAGAAAAACCTGGAATCCTTCCGCCAAAGCGAAACAGAAGCCGCAGAGGCTTTGAAAAAACGCTCTGAAGAGACTTTGTCTTTCATCCGGAAACGGGCCCGGCTTCTGCAAGGTCAAACGGTCGATGAAACCGAACGTTATTGGCAAGAGTTAACAGAAAGGGCGACTCAGGAACTGGAAACAGCCATCCGGCAGAAAGAACAGCTTTCAGGCCAATCGGAACAACTAAAAGGAAAAATCACCCAACTCCGTACCACCTGTGACCAATATCAAAAGCGCCTGGAAAAAGCCACCCGGCAATTAGGCGAATGGCTGGAAAAATACAATCG
>ERZ826051.1820-NODE-1820-length-18185-cov-3.166354_pt1 | contig 18185 bp, 15 predicted proteins | sample MGYA00519928_ERZ826051 | MGnify/ENA primary metagenome ERZ826051 (study PRJEB31778, sample SAMEA3449219) | human gut metagenome | biome: human gut; feature: human-associated habitat; material: faeces | place: United Kingdom | collected 2010/2012 ...
GAAAAATTTGCTGACCAGCTGATGTTCCTGTGCTACGATTATGTGGATCTGGCCTGGCGGCACACCTACTGCGGTCTGTTTTCCATGAAAAAGGACGACGTGACCTGGTATTTCCTGGATAACGAGCAGTATTTTGACCGGCCCGAGCTCTACGGTTATGTAGATGACGGAGAGCGCTTCGGCTTCTTCTCCCGGGCCGTGGTGAAGATGCTGGATCATCTGGAGTTCTGGCCGGATGTGATCCACTGCAATGACTGGCAGACGGCCCTGATTCCCATTTATCTGAAGGATGACGGCGTCCGGGAGGACCGGTATCGCTCTATCCGGACGGTGCTGACTATCCACAACATCGAGTATCAGGGACGCTATGACCCCTATTGCCTGGGCGACCTGTTCGGCCTGGACCGGGGCTGGGTGGATGACGGCACCCTGCTGCTGGACGGCGATCTGAATTTGCTGAAGGGCGCCATCCTCACCGCTGACGCGGTGAACGCCGTGTCCCCCACCTATGCGCAGGAGCTGAAGAATCCCTACTTTGCTCACCGGATGGAGGGCATTTTGACCCAGTGCGGCTATAAGCTGTCCGGCGTACTCAACGGCATCGACATGAAGCTCTACGATCCTGCTGCTGACGGACGCATCACTGCCAACTATACGGCGGAGGATCTGTCCGGCAAGGCTGCGGATAAAACCGCTCTCCAGAACCTGATGGGTCTGAACGAGGAGCCAAACACCCCCATTATCGCCATGGTGAGCCGTCTGGTATCCCATAAGGGATTGGATCTTCTGCGGGAGGTCATGGGCGACATCATGGAGCTGCCTGCTCAATTTGTGGTGCTGGGCAGCGGCGATGCCGGATATGAGGAGTTCTTCCGCCGGACGGCGGAGCGGTATCCCGGCCGTATGGCTGTGCGTCTGGGGTATAATGAGGCACTGTCCATGGCTATCTACGCAGGTGCGGATCTGTTCCTGATGCCCTCCCGCAGCGAGCCCTGCGGCCTTTCCCAGATGATCTCCATGCGCTACGGCACGGTGCCCATCGTCCGGGAGACCGGCGGCCTGAAGGACACTGTTCAGCCCTATGAGGCCTGGCGTGACGCCGGTACCGGCTTCACCTTTGCCAACTACTCCAGCGCGGATATGCTCCATGTGATCCGGGAGGCGGTGTATCTCTACAAGGATTATCCCGACGCCTTTGCCCGTTTGAGAGACCGGGCCATGGCACAGGATTTCAGCTGGAACCGCAGTGCCGGAGACTACCTGCGGATCTACGGCGCTGTCACTGGCCTTTCCTGGGAAAAGTCTGCCCCGGAAGCGCCTGCCGCGGAGGCTGCCGCCCCCACTGAGGAGCCGGTGATCGAGGTTCCTGCCGAGGAAGCTGTTGTTTCCGCTGCGGAGCCGGTCAGTGAGACCGCTGCAAAGCCTGCTGCAAAAAAGGCGGCGCGGAAAACGGCTGTAAAGAAGCCTGCGGCCAAAAAGACAACAACGAGAAAGACCGCAGCCAAGGCCACAACTAAAAAGGCGGCCGAAAAAGCGGTGGAAAAACCGACTGAAAAAGCAGCTGAGAAGCCCGTTGAGAAGCCGGCCGAAGAACCTGTTAAGAAAACTGCCGCGAAGACCATGGCGCCTGCGGACACCGTGGAAACCACGCAGCCTGTTCAACCCAAAAAGAAAGGAGCCGCTAAAAAAGCGGCAAAGTAAACCCGTATGACCGTACCATTTACCACGCAATCGTTACAAGACGCCCTGACCGCCAAGCTGGCCTTGAACTTCGGCACCGAGCCGGGGGAAGCCACGGATCAGGAGATGCTGAAAGCCTGCGCTCTGGTGCTGCGGGATGTGATGGCCCTCCGGGGCGTACAGACCGCCAAGGAAACGAAAAAGGAGCAGAAAAAGCAGGTCCACTATCTCTCTCTGGAATTCCTCATGGGCCGGAGCCTGATGAAAAACGCTTACAATCTGGGCGTGCTGCCCGAATTGAAGGAGGCTCTGGGCAACCTGGGTTTCAAGTCCGGCGACCTGTTTGAGCTGGAACCGGACGCAGGTCTGGGTAACGGCGGTCTGGGCCGCCTGGCCGCCTGCTATCTGGACTCCATGACCACGCTGGACATCCCAGCTACCGGCTATTCCATCTGCTATGAGCTGGGTATTTTCAAGCAGAAGATCGTGGAAGGTCAGCAGGTGGAGCTGCCTGATGACTGGAAGGGCGTTGGCTCCGCTTGGCTGCTGCCCAAGCCCGACGAGGCTCAGGTCGTCCACTTTGGCGGTACCCTTCGGAAATTCTGGCATGACGGCCATCTCCACATCGTCAACGAGAACTCCACCACCGTGCTGGCCGTTCCCTGCGACATGGTGGTGGCGGGCTATGATACCGACCACGTCAACACGCTCCGGCTGTGGGACGCCCGGTCCACCCGCCCTGTGGATATGGCCCTGTTTTCCCGCGGCGAATATCTGAAAGCCTCCGAGGACGAGGCCATGGCGGAGACCATCGCCAAGGTCCTCTACCCTGAGGATAACCACTACGAGGGCAAGTCCCTGCGGCTGAAGCAGCAGTATTTCTTCGTTTCCGCCACGGTGCAGTCCATCGTCACCAAGCATCTGGAGACCTATGGCACCCTGAAGAACTTCCATGAGAAAAACGTCATTCAGATCAATGACACCCATCCGGCTCTGGTGATCCCGGAGCTGATGCGGATCTTCATGGACGAGGCGGGCATGAACTGGGACGAGGCGTGGGACATCACCTCCCGCTCCGTGGCCTATACCAACCACACGGTCCTTTCCGAGGCACTGGAGCGCTGGCCCCAGCAGCTGGTGGAGACCCTGCTGCCCCGCGTGTGGCAGATCATTCAGGAGATCGCCCGCCGCTGGCAGGAAAAGGTGGAGAATTTCTTCCACGATCCCTCTGTTACTGAAAAGATGGCTATTGTCTGGGGCGGCGAGGTACGGATGGCCAACCTGTGCGTTGCAGGCGGCCTGTCCGTCAACGGCGTGTCCGGCCTCCATTCCGAGATCCTGAAAAAGGACGTATTCAAAAATTCCTATGCCATGGAGCCCTGGAAATTCACCAACGTCACCAACGGCATCGACCACCGCCGCTGGCTCAGTGAGATCAATCCGGGTCTGGACGGCCTGGTGCGGGATCTGGCCGGTGGAGACGACTACCTGCTCCATCCTCAGGCGCTGAAAAAGCTTGATGCCTATGCGGACGATGCGGCTGTCCTCAAGCGTCTGGACGAGATCAAGTGGCAGAATAAGGTGAAGTTTGCCGACTACGCCCGGAAAGCTCAGGGTGTGACCCTGGACCCCAACGCCATTTTCGACGTGCAGGTCAAGCGGCTTCACGAGTACAAGCGTCAGTTGCTGAACGTATTGCATATCATCACCCTGTATCAGCAGCTGCAGGACGATCCCAACTGCATCACCCGGCCCCACACCTTCCTGTTCGGCGCCAAGGCTGCGCCGGGATATGCCGTGGCCAAGCGGATCATCCACCTCATCAACTCTCTGGCGGATGATATTTCCCATGATCCCCGCTGCCGGGGCAAGCTGCAGGTGGTGTTCCTGGAGAACTACCGGGTGTCTCTGGCCGAGCATCTGATGCCCGCCAGCGAGGTCTCTCAGCAGATCTCCACCGCCGGCAAGGAGGCCAGCGGCACCGGCAACATGAAGTTCATGATGAACGGTGCCCTCACCGTGGGTACTTTGGACGGCGCCAACGTGGAGATGCACGATGTGCTGGGCGATGAGAACATGTTCCTCTTCGGCCTCCATGCCGATCAGGCTGCTACACTGAAGCGGGAGGGCTATGTGCCCCAGCGCTATATCAGCCACGATCCCCAGATGGAGCGGTGCCTGAATGCCCTGCGGAAGGGCTTCCGGGACGGCGTCAGCTACGAGGACCTCTACCAGCGGCTCATCAGCCAGGACGAGTACCTCCTACTGGCGGACTACCGGGCCTATTGCGATGCCGAGCGCCGCATGGCAGAGACCTATGAAAACCGGGAGACCTGGAACCGCATGAGCCTCCACAACATCGCCCGCAGCGGCATCTTCGCCGCCGACCGGGCTGTGGCGGAATATGCCGACAACATCTGGGACGTTCCCCACAGATAATCAGATTTGATCCACTATCAGCGCCGCCCAAAAGGGCGGCGCTGATATTTTTCACTCCTTCTGCCTTTGGAGTGTCCGCGAAGGAGAAAGTATTTAGATAAATTTCTAAATACCTGTTGACAGCCTGCGGGACATGTGCTATTTTCTATTTAGAAAATTTTCTAAATACTATGCGAGGGAGGGCTGCGGATGGCCTTTGCAGAGACCTTCAAGGCGCTGTCGGACCCGGTGCGGCGAGAAATTCTGAACCTGCTGAAGGGCGGGCGTCTGACGGCGGGCGAGATCGCCGGGCAGTTTGACATGACGGCGGCCACCGTGTCCTATCATTTATCCCTGCTGAAAAAAGCCGGTTTGATTTTCGAGAGCCGGGAGAAGAATTTTATCTATTACAGCCTCAATGCCTCTGTGCTGGAGGAAGTCTTGCTGTGGTTACAGGACTTGAAGGGGGAAGGAAAAAAATGAAGAACAACAAGAGGGAAATGCTGCTGACTTCGCTGGTCTGCCTGCTGCCGCTGTTCGCGGGCGCGGCGCTCTACCCGCGTTTGCCGGAGACCATGGCGACACATTGGGACTTTTCCGGCAACGCAAACGGCTGGTCATCGCGTGCCGCCACTGTGTTCGGCCTGCCGCTGTTTATTTTGGCACTGCATCTCGTCTGCTTTTACGCCGAGAGCCGTGAGACGAAGAAAAATAGGAATCCTGTATTGCGGACGGTGCTGCTGTGGTTCTGCCCGGCCGTATCGCTGCTCGGCGGGGCGGTCACCCTCGGCACAGGGCTGGGCTATGAGATGCCCATCAGCACCGTGGTACCGGTGTTCATGGGACTGCTGTTCCTGATCCTTGGTAACTACCTGCCGAAGATCCGGCAGAACCGCACCATGGGCATCAAGCTGCCGTGGACGCTGCAAAGCGAGGAAAATTGGACCCGGACCCACCGATTGAGCGGCTTTTTGTGGGTGCTGTGCGGTCTTGTGATGATCCCCCTCTCCCTGCTGCGGCTGTGGAGCGGCTGGCTGTTTGGGGCGCTGCTGGCGGTGATGGTTCTGATCCCTGCCGTCTATTCCTACGCACTTCACAGAAAGGGCATCTGACATAGTAGCCACGGAACCCCCAAAACGAGAACCCCCTGCGGAATGGACGCATCCATTCCGCAGGGGGGCGTTTCTTGCTGTTTTTGCGTCGATCCTGATGTTACACAGAGAACAGCAGGTCGCTGTATACCGGGAAGGGCCACCGCTCGGCGGGGGTCAGCTCCTCCAGCCGGTCTGCCAGTTCACGGGCCTTTTCCATGTCAGGGATCAGGTGATCGTGGCTGTAAGCCATGGCCTTCTTAGCGTCTGCCGGGATCTTACTGAGGTCTCGCTCCATTTTTTCCGTGGCGGCATAGAGCTTATCTGTCAGCTGGCCCATTTCACGGGCCACGGCGTCATCCGCCTTGTGGCTGACGCCCATCTGCTCCTTTTTCCAGCCTCGCTCGCACAGCTCTGCCGTCACCGCGGATACGGCGGGCAGGATCTGCCGCCGCAGCATATCGGCCATGGTCCGGGCCTCGATGGTCAGGACCGTGGTGTAGTTCTCGATGTGGATCTCCGCACGGGCATTGATCTCCTCTTTCGTGTAAATCCCATGCTTGACGAAGAGGTCCACGTTTTTCTTGGCGGTGTAGACCGGCAGAGCATCCGCCGCGGATTTCAGGTTGCTGAGGCCACGCTTTTCCGCCTCGGCGATCCAGGCATCATCGTATCCGTTGCCGTTGAATATGATCCGCTGATGGTCGGTAAAGACCTTTTTGATGAGCTTTTCCAGATCCGACTGGAAATTTTTAGACTTTTCCAGTTGGTCGGCAAACTGCTGCAATTCCTCCGCCATGATGGTGTTCAGAGCAATGTTGGGGCCGGAGATGGACTGGCTGGAGCCCAGCATCCGGAACTCAAACTTGTTGCCGGTGAAGGCCATGGGAGAGGTGCGGTTTCGGTCCGTGTTGTCCTGGGGAATGGGAGGCATGGCGTCCACGCCGATCTGGAGGGTGCGCTTGCCGGCCTCTTTAAACTCCGTACCGCGGATGATGGACTGCACGATGGCATCCAGTTCGTCACCCAGGAAGATGGAGAGGACTGCGGGAGGTGCTTCGGAAGCGCCCAAACGGTGATCGTTGCCGGGAAATGCCACCGTAGCCCGCAGAAAGTCCTGATACTCGTCCACGCCCTTGACAAAGGCCGCCAGGAACAGCAGGAACTGGGCGTTCTGGCTGGGAGTCTTGCCGGGCTTGAAGAGGTTCTTGCCTGTGTCGGTGTTCAGGGACCAGTTATCGTGCTTGCCGGAGCCGTTGACGCCGGCAAAGGGCTTTTCATCCAGAAGGCATACCAGATCGTGCTTTTCTGCGATCTTTTTCATGACCTCCATGGTGAGCTGGTTGTGGTCGCAGGCTGTGTTGGCGTCTGTATAGACGGGGGCCATCTCGTGCTGAGCGGGGGCCGCCTCATTGTGCTTGGTCTTGCTGTAAATACCCAAAGCCCAGAGGTTTTCGTCCAAGTCCTTCATGAAAGCTGCTACCCGGGGACGGATGGCGCCGTAATAGTGGTCATCCAGCTCCTGACCGCGGGGAGGCTTGGCACCGAAGAGGGTGCGGCCGGTCATCCGCAGGTCCTCCCGCTGGTTGTACATCTTCTTATCCACCAGGAAGTACTCCTGCTCCGGGCCTACGCAGGGGATGACCCGGCGGCTCTCAGTGTCTCCGAACAGCCGGAGGATCCGGATGGCCTGACGGCTCACGTCCTCCATGGACCGCAGCAGAGGCGTCTTTTTGTCCAGCGCGTGACCGCCGTAGGAGCACAGGATGGTGGGGATGCAGAGGGTGCCCTCCTTGATAAAGGCAAAGGAGGAGGGGTCCCAAGCGGTGTAGCCGCGGGCCTCAAAGGTGGCCCGCAGGCCGCCGGAGGGGAAGGAGGAGGCATCCGCCTCGCCCCGAACCAGATTCTTGCCGGAAAATTCCAAGATCACCCGGCCGCCCTCGGCAGGGGCGATGAAGCTGTCGTGCTTTTCCGCCGTGAAGCCAGTCATCGGCTGGAACCAGTGGGTATAGTGGGTGCAGCCCCGCTCCACCGCCCAGGTCTTCATGGCCCCGGCAATCTCGTTGGCGGCAGCCAATTCCAGAGATGCTCCATCGGTGACGCAGCGCTTCCACGCCTGATAGCAGGCGCCGGACAGCCGCTCCTTCATGGTTTCCTCATTGAATACTCTGCTGCCAAACAGTTCGGGCAGTTTCAGCTCGCTCATGGCGGTCCCTCCGTTCAAGACGATAAAATATCAAGTTTATCCTACCATAAATTCATGTAAACGCAAGAAAAACATTGAAAAATCTCACAATATGAAACTGAGTGTACCACGGGGCCGTCCCCCTGTCAAACGGTAAACTGCACAAATACGGCTCCGTCCGGCGGCTTGGGCCTGTCTGCGGATTTTTTTACCTTTTCTTCCCCGGCATCTTTCCAAAACCGACGGCCTGTGCTATACTTTTATTTATGTGTTTAAAAACAAAAGATAAGGGGCGTTCATCATGGGAGCCATTGGGTTTGACAATCAAAAATATCTCACTACGCAGTCTGAACAAATCAAAAAGCGGATCCACCAGTTCGGCGGGAAGCTGTATCTGGAATTCGGCGGGAAGCTGTTTGACGACTATCATGCCTCCCGGGTACTGCCGGGCTTTGAACCGGACAGCAAGATCCGGATGCTTCAGCAGTTGAAGGATGATGTGGAGATCGTCATCGCCATCAACGCCGGGGACATTGAGAAGAATAAAATGCGGGGAGATCTGGGTATCACCTATGATGAGGACGTCCTCCGCCTGATTGATATTTTCCGGGACATGGGGCTGTATGTGGGCAGCGTGGTGCTGACCCGTTACAGCGGACAGGATGCGGCGAACGCTTTCCTTCACCGGCTGGAAAAGCTGGGGATCCGCTGCTACCGGCACTATCCCATCGCCGGATATCCCTCCGATGTGGCCCATATCGTCAGCGATGAGGGCCTGGGCAAAAATGACTACATTGAGACCAGCCATTCCCTGATCGTGGTAACGGCTCCCGGCCCTGGCAGCGGCAAAATGGCTACCTGCCTGAGTCAGCTGTATCACGATCACAAGCGGGGCGTCGATGCCGGCTATGCCAAGTTTGAGACCTTCCCCATCTGGAACCTGCCCTTGAAGCATCCGGTCAACCTTGCCTATGAGGCCGCTACCGCCGATCTGGATGATGTGAACATGATCGACCCCTTCCATCTGGAGGCCTACGGCATCACTACCGTCAATTATAACCGGGATGTAGAGATTTTCCCGGTGCTCAACGCCATTTTCGAGAAGATTCAGGGCAAATCCCCCTACAAATCCCCCACGGACATGGGCGTGAACATGGCGGGGAACTGCATTGTAGACGACGAGGTATGCCGCGCCGCCTCCCGTATGGAGATCCTGCGGCGGTATTACACCGCGAAAACCGAGCTGGTCCAGGGCAAGGGGGCGGAGGAGACTGTCCGCAAGCTGGAACTGGTGATGCAGCAGGCCGGCGTGACGCCGGAGATCTGCCCCGCCGTGGCAGCGGCGCTGGACAAGGCGGAAGCCACCGGCGCTCCCGCCGGCGCCATGGTGCTGCCGGATGGCCGGATCATCACCGGCAAGACCTCCGGGACATTGGGGGCTGCGGCGGCGCTGCTGCTGAATGCTCTGAAGGCTTTGGGAAATATCGACGATCAGTTTGAACTGATCTCCAAGCAGGTCTTAGAGCCTGTCTGCCATCTGAAAACCACCTATTTGGATCACCGTAACCCCCGACTCCACACCGACGAGGTACTGCTGACCCTGGCGATCTCCGCCCTGACCAACCCGCTGGCGGACCTTGCCAAGCGGCAGCTGCCCGGTCTCCGGGACAGTGAGGCCCACTTCTCCGTCATCATCAGCGAGGAGGATCTGAAAATCTTCAAGCGTCTGGGTGTCCGGGTGAGCTGTGAACCGAAGTATGAGACCAAGCGGCTCTATCACCGCTGAGAACATTTGCCCCTGCGCTTGACACATCAGAAAGGAGACGGCGTGTGACACCGAAGATCGTCTGCGTCGCAGGCCCCACCGCCTGCGGCAAAACCACACTGGGCGTTCTGCTGGCCCAGCGCTTTCACGGAGAGGTAGTCTCCGCCGACTCCATGCAGATCTACCGGGGCATGACCGTTGGCACCGCCGCCCCTACGGAGGCGGAAATGCAGGGGATTCCCCACCACATGATCGCCGTGGCGGAGCCCAGCGAACAGTGGAGCGCCGCAGAATACGTGGCGAAGGCCACGCCCATCGTGGATGACATCCTTTCCCGGGGAAAGCTGCCCATTCTGGTGGGCGGCACCGGATTGTGGATGGACGCCCTGATCCGGGGACACGGCTTCGCCGGCGGACACGCCGGCGGAGAGGTGCGCCGGGAATTGGAGACCCGGTTTGACCGGGACGGCATTGAGCCGCTGCTGGCAGAGCTGCGGCAGGTGGACCCGGAAAGCGCCGCACGGCTCCATCCCGCCGACACCAAGCGCATTCTCCGAGCGCTGGAGGTCTATCTGGAAACGGGCGAGACCATCTCCGCCCACAATGCCGCCACCCGCCAACTGCCTCCCCGGTATGACGCAGTATGGATCGGCCTGCAATTCGCAGACCGGGCCGACATGAAGGCGCTCATCGACCGCCGTGTGGACAAGATGGCGGAGGAGGGACTTTTAGAGGAAGTCCAAGCTCTGCTGGCCATGGGGCTGCCCCGGAATGCCACCGCCATGCAGGCCATCGGCTATAAGGAGTTTTTGGGCGTGCTGGACGGGACCCTTACGGAGCAGGAGGCACTGGAGCTGGTCAAGCTCCGCTCCCGGCAGTATGCCAAGCGCCAGCTCACCTGGCTGCGGCGGAATCCGGCTATTCACTGGATCTATTGGGAAAAAGACCGTGATTTTGCCCGGGCCCTCCAGATTTCGACAGAAATTTTGACCGCTCCTGGCTTAGGATAAGACCAGGGGCGGCGGTCATCGACCGACAGAGACAGCGTACCGCTGGCACAGCCGCTCCCAAATAAAGAAGGAGCGGAATACTATGCAGAAAAAAATCAATTTACAGGATCTCTTCCTCCTGCGTCTTCGGCAGGAGCGGCTGCCCGTCACCGTGTTTTTGATGAACGGGTTCCAGATGCGGGGCACCGTTACCGGCTACGATCCCTTTGTGGTGGTGCTGGAAAGCGACGGCAGGCAGCAGGTGATTTACAAACACGCCATTTCCACGGTGGTCCCCCTTCGTCCGGTGGCCCTGCGGGAAAGTGAGGAGGAAGCCGCCCTGTAACGATACGAGGCGTACATGAATCGATCATCCTTTGTAAGCAAGCTGTTCACGCCGGTCATCACCCTTCTGGTGCTGGCCTATTTCGGCTATCAGATCTACGGCTATGTAAGCGACCCCTTTTCCACCACCCTGGCCTACACCTATCAGGTGGAGGATACGGTGGACATCAGCGGCTATGTGGTCCGGCAGGAGCAGGTGCTCACCGGCGATGCCGGCGGCCTTATGCGGCTGCGGAAAAACGAGGGCGAGCGAATCGGCACCGGCGGGGCCGTGGCCACCGTCTACGCCGATCAGGCGTCCTTGGACCGGCAGAACGAGATCGAAACCCTGAATAACCGCATCGAGCAGCTGGAATACGCTCAGGAATCCATGCTGGGCGCGGAGGTCACGCTGAAGCTGGACAGCCAGATCGCCCGGTCCCTGCTGGATTACCGGACCGTCGTGGCGGCGGGACGGCTGGACGCGGCGGAGAGCCGGGGGCAGGAGCTGCGGTCTCTGGTCCTCAAGCGGGATTATACCTATTCCGGCACCGAGGATCTCAGCGGACAGCTGCAGGAACTGAAAAACCAGTTGAAAACCCTGCGGTCTCAGGCTGCTAACTCCGTAAAGACCATCCGGTCTCCCCGGTCCGGTTTGTTTTCCGCCGTGGTGGACGGCTACGAATCCGTTCTGACGCCGGACAGTTTGTCCGCGCTGACTCCCAGTGCTCTGAATAAGCTGTCCTCTGCCGAGATCCCCGCCAACACCGGAAAGCTGATCCTGGGGGACAACTGGTATTATGTGGGCGTGGTCTCCGCACAGGAGGCCCAGACCCTTCAGACCCGCCAGAGCCGGCTGGGAACCGGAGAGAGCCTGTCCCTCCGGTTTACCAAGAACGTGGATCGGGACCTGTCGGTCACGCTGTTGTCCGTGGGCGCGGAGGAAAACGGCCGCTGTGTGGTGACTTTCCAGGGGAATACATATTTGCAGGAACTGACGCTCCTGCGCCGCCAGAGCGCCGAGATCATTCTGGATACCACCGATGGACTGCGGGTCCCTCTGGCTGCGCTGCGTGTGGCCACCCAGACCGTTACGGAAAAGGACCCGGAAACCGAGGAGACTGCCAGCAAGGAGGTCAATGTCACCGGTGTTTACTGCGTCTCCGGCGCAAAGGCCCGGTTCAAGCCGGTAGAGGTGCTGCTCACCGGTGACGATTACGCTGTGGTCCGGTCTGCCGGCTCCACGGAGAAGCTGCGGCTGCGGCCCGGTGACGAGATCATCGTTGCCGCACGGGATCTGTATGACGGAAAAGTTGTTTCATAAAGAAAGAGAGGGATGTTCTATGTCCATTCAGACAAATATTCAGGAGGTCCGTCAGCGGATCGCCGCCGCCTGCGGAGAATGCGGCCGGGACCCCAAGGAGATCACGCTGGTAGGCGCCAGCAAGATGAATGACGCCGCCGCCTGCCGGGAGGCCATCGCCGCCGGGATCGACGTGCTGGGCGAAAACCGGGTCCAGGAGATGACGGAGAAGCTGAGCCAGAACGCCTATGACGGTGCGCCGCTCCACTTCATCGGTCATCTTCAGCGGAACAAGGTCAAGCAGGTGGTGGGCAAGGTAGCCCTGATCCAATCCGTGGGGTCTCTCCCCCTGCTGGAAGCCGTTGAAAAAGAGGCGGAAAAGCAGGAAATCGTTCAGGACATTCTTCTGGAGGTGAACATCGGCGGCGAGGAGGCCAAGAGCGGCTTTGCCCCTGCTCAGTTGGAGGACGCCGCCAGAGCAGCTCAGGCCATGTCTCATGTCCGGGTCCGAGGATTGATGACGATTCCCCCCGCAGACAGCGACCGGGACACCAATATTCGCTATTTTCAGGAAGTCCGGGCACTTTATGTTGACATCAACGAGAAATTGTTCCATAATGAATTAAAGTGCCTTTCCATGGGCATGAGCGGCGATTTTGAGGATGCTATCCGAAATGGCGCCACCATGGTCCGTGTGGGCACCGCGATTTTCGGCGCCCGGTATTATCCCACTTGATTGCAGGAGGTTTTGGCTTATGGGTATTTTGGACGAGCTGAAGAAGCTGACCCATCCCTATGATGACGAGGATGAGGAATATGAGGATTTTGAGGAACCCCGTGAGCGCTCCTTCGATGACCGCCGCAACAAAGCGGAGGATCGCCGGAACAAGGTGGTAAACATCCATGCCACCACGCAGCTGAAGGTGGTGCTGGTGAAGCCGGACCGCTTTGAGAACGCCTCGGAGATCGCCGATCAATTGAAGGACAAGCGGACGGTGGTGCTGAATCTGGAATCCACCAACAAGGATGTGGCCCGGCGGCTCATCGACTTCCTTTCCGGCGTGGCCTATGCCGGCGAGGGCAAGATCAAAAAGGTTGCCGCAAACACCTATATCATCACGCCTTACCACGTGGAGCTGGAGGGCGATCTCATCGATGAGCTGGAAAACAACGGCTTATATTTCTAAGCGGGGAGGATATTGGATATGCTGACACCTCAGGAGGTTTCGACCCATTCCTTTTCCAAGGCGTCCTTTGGCGGCTACAACATGGCCATGGTGGACGAATTTCTGGATGAGCTGACTGACGATTATACCGCTCTCTACAAAGAAAACGCGGCGCTGAAAGCAAAATTGAAGGTCCTGGTGGAGAAGGTGGAGGAATACCGCGCCACCGAGGATTCCATGCGGGCCACCCTGCTCACCGCTCAGCGGATGGCGGATTCCATTGTGAAGGAAGCCGAACAGAAGCGGGATCAGATGATGACGCAGGCGGAGATCGACGCCAAGCTGAAGATCAACTGCCTGAAAAACGAGGCTGCCGCCGCGGAGGAACGTCTGCGGAAAGGCAAGGAGGAACTGGAGAAGTTTTCTGCTGCCGTCCGAGCTGTGTGCGATAAGGAGATCCAGCTTTTGAATGAGCTGCCTCAGGCCCCGGTGGAGCTGCCCCAGGAGGAAGCCAAACCGGAGGACTCCGTTCAGGAGATCGAGGACAGCGTCATGGCCGCGTTCAGCGAAGCAACGCCGGAGGACGGCGACACGGCGGAGACCCAGACGGAAGCGTCTGAGCCTGTTGCCGAAGCGACGGATCCCGCCGCTGACACCAGCGACCCCCTTGGGGATTTTCCCGACCTTTCCAGCACACGCCAGATCAATCTGGACGAACTGAAATTCGGCCGTAATTACAATACTTGACAAAAAGCGGCCTGCAAGGCCGCTTTTTGCTCTTTCAGGAGGTAGCTATATGGAAACGCAAGCGCCGATCATCGCCTTCCTGTATGACTTCGACAAGACTCTGTGCACCACGGACATGGAGGACTACGCCTTCATCCCCTCCCTTGGGTATACCCCGGCAGAATTCTGGGGCAGGGCCAACGCCTTTGGCTGGGAAAACCGGATGGACGGCCTGCTGGCCTATATGTACACCATGATCCAGGAGTGCGCCGCACAGAATATCAAGCTGGACCGGGCCTTCCTGAACCACTGCGGTGAGTCCATCCAACTGTTCCCCGGCGTCCGGGAGTGGTTTGCCCGGATCAACGCCTTTGGGGAGAGTCTGGGCGTTCAGGTGGAGCACTATGTCATTTCCTCCGGCCTCCGGGAGATCATCGAGGGCAGCGGAATCGCTCAGGAATTCCGGGAGATCTATGCCTGCGAGTTCTACTACAACGAAAATGGCGACGCCTGCTGGCCCAAGCTGGACGTCAACTTTACCAATAAGACCCAGTTTGTCTACAGGATCAATAAGGGGATTCTGGATGTGTCCCGGGATAAGGAACTGAACGACTCCATGCCGGACGATTCCAAGCGGGTCCCCTTTACCAACATGATCTATATGGGAGACGGTCTTTCCGACGTGCCTTGTATGAAAATGATGCGGGCCTACGGCGGACAGGCCATCGCCGTCTATCAGGCCAGCAACCGGCAGGGTGTGGAAAAGCTGCTGGCGGACGGACGGGTGGATTTCATTTTCCCGGCAGACTACCGGGAGGGCATGGAGCTGGACCGCACCGTCCGGGACATCCTCCGGAAAATGACCATCACCGACCGGCTGCTGGAGGTCAACAACCGCCAGCTCCGCAGCATCGGCGGCGATGTACTTCCCAATCAGGTGGGGCTGTTCTGAATACAGAATATCTGACTGATCGGAATACCGGCGCAGAAAATGCGCCGGTTTTTTCTGTTTTTCCGGGAAAATCTCTTTACTTACAGTATCGTTTCTGTTAAACTATACGCTGTGTATTGAATCAATTCAGCCGGGGCAGCACCCCGGCTGTTTCACGGAGGGTATCCATGGCAACAGAATTTTCCAGAACGCTGTCCCTGCTGCGGAAAGAGCGAGGGGTTTCTCAGCGGGTGGCCGCTGCGGATCTGGGGGTGTCTCAGGCCCTTTTGAGCCATTACGAAAACGGCATCCGGGAGCCGGGCCTTGCCTTTGTGTCCAAGGTCTGCGACTACTATCATGTCTCCGCAGACTATATGCTGGGCCGGACGCTGGCACGGGACGGCAGTATGCTGACTGCCGAAGAGATCCTCAACGCCGCTGAGCCGAGCAATGTGCTCCAGGGCAGCGTGCTGGCCACCCTGCGGGGCAAGCTCATCACCAGCGCCAGCGGTGTGCTGTTCGGCCTGCTGGGCAAGCTGGGAGGCAAGGATGCTATCAACGCCGCGGCGGACAGTCTGGGCTGCCACATCTACCTGCTTTACCGGCTGCTCCACCGGGCTGCCGGAGGCAGCACTGCCTATTTTGCTTTGCCCGAGGAGGACTGCGCTGCAGGCGCCGCCTCCGCCGGGGCCTCTCTGGCCCGGACGGACTACGCCCGTGCGCTGGCGAAACTGTCCCGTGAAAAGGCCGCCTTCCCGGATATGTCCCATGAGACGCTTAACAGCGCCTTTCCCGGCCGGAGCCAGGGTATGATCCAAGTCCTCAGCACGGCGGACGGCCAGCTCAACCGCCTGAATCAGTCCGGCCTGAAATGAGTGTGCAGTCTCTGGCCTTTCTGGCCTTTTTGACCGTCACCGTCTGCGTCTGCCGTTTGCTGCCCAAGGAGCGAACCTGGGTGCTTTTGGCGGCCAGTCTGGTGTTTTACCTCTGGGGCGGCGCTCCAGCGGCTCTGTGGGGGTGCGGACTGCTGGCGGTGTCCTCTTTTGTCAGCTATCTTGCAGCCAACACGCTGCGAAAGCACCGCCGAAAAAGCGTCCTTCTTGCCGTCGTCTGCTATCACATCGCGGTATTGGGGATTTTCAAGTACACCGGTTTTTTCACCGGCGGCGCGGTACGGATGCCCTTCGTGCCCTTGGGTATCAGCTTTTTCACCTTCCAGCAGATCTGGTATCTTCGGGAGGTCTATGCCGGGACCTTTTCACAGGTCCCCACTCCGGCAGAATACCTGACCTACAGCTTCTTTTTCCCCACGGTGTCCTCCGGTCCCATCTTGAAGCCGGGGAATTTCTTCCCCCAGCTGCGGGAGGCCTCTCCCCTGCCCCAGGATACCGCAGCCGGTCTGTACGCCATCGGTCTCGGCCTTGCCAAAAAGGTGTTGCTGGCGGACAATCTGGGCGTGCTGGTGAACAACGGCTGGAGCAGCCTCTCTGAGCTGACGGCCCTGACCGCGTGGTGCGTGATCCTTGGCTACACGCTTCAGCTTTACTTCGACTTTTCCGGATATTGCGACCTTGCTGCCGGCTGCGCCCGGCTGCTGGGACTGCGGCTGCCCATCAACTTCGACTCTCCCTACCGGAGCCTATCTGTTACGGAGTTCTGGAAACGCTGGCACATGACCCTGACGGCCTTCCTTCGGGAGAACGTCTACTTTCCCCTGGGCGGCAGCCGAAAGGGCCGGGGCCGTACATACCTGAACATTCTGGTGGTGTACCTCGTCAGCGGCATCTGGCACGGCGCGGGGTGGACCTTCATCCTATGGGGCCTGCTTCACGGGCTGGCGCAGGTTCTGGAACGCCTGTGGGGAAAACGGCGGGACGCTCTGCCCCGCTGGGTCCGATGGGCCATGACCTTCCTCTTTATCAACCTTGCGTGGGTCTTTTTCCGGGCGCCGGATGTGTCCTCTGCCCTGCTTTTGCTGAAAACCGCCGTTACCGGCGGGATGGGCGGGATCCGCCTGTGGCTGGTGAACGGCTTGTTCCGCCGGGAGATCAGCGCGCTGGAGCTGCTGCTCCCGGTCATCGGCCCCTATACAGCCTACCTGCGGGTGGCGCTGATCTTGGGGATCGGGCTGCTGGCGGCTTTGTGGCCCCGGAACGTCATCCGTCAGATGGATACGTTCCGTCCCAACTGGCGTAGCGGCCTGTATGTGCTGGCGTGGACGGTATGGGCCATTTTGTCCTTCACCGGCGTGGTGACATTCATCTATTCCAACTTCTAAAGAAAGGAGGCCCCGCCATGGAACAGCGCGCCTATCAAAAATGGACCCGGGGCCTGCTTTTGGGGCTTGTGCTTGTGCTGACGGCCTGCGCCGCCGTGGTATACAGGGTGGACCCCTGCTTTTACTACCGGATGCCTACGGACCGGGAGCCTGTTTTCTTCAGTGAACGCTACCAGACGGCGGGTATCGTCCGCAACAACCCGGCGGACGTGGTGCTGCTTGGCTCCTCTATGACCGCCAACTGCTACGGCAGTCAGCTTGAGACCGTTTTCGGCGGCACGGGCCTGCGGCTCACCATTCCTGACGGCTATTTCAGTGAATTCGATCAGGTGATGGGCCTGCTGATGCGGACCCACCCGCCCAAGCGGGTGCTGTTCGCCATGGATACCAATATTTTCACCCGGTCTCCTGACGGTGTTACCGGTGCAATGCCCGATTATCTCTATGACGCCAGTACCATCAATGACGTGAAATACCTGTTGAATAAGGACGTGCTCTATTACAGCCTCTACGCCCTGATGGCCCAGCGCTGGGACGAGGGCGAACCGCTGGACAAGGGATTTTCGTGGATGGATACCGTCTGGTGGAACCACATGACCGCCTTGGAGGAATATACCCGGCCGGACATCGCCCCGGAGCCGATGCCCCGGGACGGCCTGCTGGCGGACGCCGCCAAAAATCTGGCGGTGGCGGCAAGCTGGGCGGAGCGGTACCCGGAGGTGGAATTTGATTTTTACTTTTCCCCTTACAGCATCCTCTATTGGGACAAGATCGGCCGCATGGGAGAGACGGACGCCGTGTTTGCGGCGCTGGAACTGGCCTGTGAAACGCTGCTGCCCTACGAGAACGTCACCCTCCACGGACTGCTGTTTGACCGGGATATCATCGAGCACCTGGACTACTACTGTGACTACGTTCACCACTCCGACGAGGCGGGCGCGCTGGCGCTGGAAAAGATCCATTCCGGTACCGATCGGCTGACCGAGAAAAATTATCGGGAAACTCTCGCCAACTGGCATGACTTTGTGGTAAACTACGACTACGATAAATTCTGGGACGATTACTACTGGTATCAGTTCCATACACCGGCAGGCGCAAAGACCTGACCGTTTCACATGAAACCTGAGAATTCCGTCCCTTGGGACGTTTGCCTACGGAGGTTTTTTCTATGACCAAGCAATCCAATATCCGAAATTTCTCCATCATTGCTCACATCGACCACGGCAAGTCCACTTTGGCGGACCGGCTGCTGGAGATCTGCGGCGCCGTTTCCCAGCGCCAGATGGAAAATCAGCTTTTAGACAACATGGATCTGGAGCGGGAGCGGGG
>ERZ826051.1829-NODE-1829-length-18124-cov-3.389119_pt1 | contig 18124 bp, 15 predicted proteins | sample MGYA00519928_ERZ826051 | MGnify/ENA primary metagenome ERZ826051 (study PRJEB31778, sample SAMEA3449219) | human gut metagenome | biome: human gut; feature: human-associated habitat; material: faeces | place: United Kingdom | collected 2010/2012 ...
GCGGGGATTGTATATCAGTTCCCGCCATAATTGGTTTAATAGTGAAACAGGGAGAAAAGAGTGAAAAGCAACTGGAGAGTATACACTAAGAAAGCTGATTTCAAAGCAATTGGGGAAAGATTTGGCATTGACCAGGTTATGGCAAGAATTATCCGTAACAGAGGGTTAGAAACGGACGAGCAGATAAATATGTATCTTAATGGGACCGTGGATGATATGCATTCACCACATTTATTAAAGGATGCAGACAAATGTGTTGATATCCTCACAGACAAGATACAAGCAGGAAAGAAAATACATATTATCGGTGATTATGATATAGATGGAATATGTTCAACAACAATTCTCTACAAAGGGCTAAAGGCTGCAGGAGCAGATGTAACATTTGCAGTACCAGACAGAATTATTGACGGATACGGTATTAATGAGCACTTAATAGATGAAGCATATAATAATGGCACAGATACAATCATTACATGCGATAATGGAATTGCTGCGATTGAGCAGATTAAATATGCTAAAGAAAAGGGCATGACAGTAATTGTTACTGATCATCATGATATTCCGTTTGATTTCGTTGATGGAGAAAAGATACATAAAGTACCACAGGCAGATGCAATTGTTAATCCTAAGCAGGAAGACTGTCCGTATCCATTTGATAAGCTGTGTGGAGCGGGAGTAGCCTTCAAGGTTATTAAGATTATATATGAGAGACTTGGACTTAATCCAATCGAACTTGAAGAATATGCAGAGCTTATGGCAATTGCAACGATAGGGGATGTAGTTGATTTATCAGATGAGAACAGGGTAATTGTTAAATATGGTTTAAAGCATCTGGCAGTAACTACTAATATTGGTATAAGAGCACTTGTAGAAGCGTGTGAACTTGAAATAGACAAGATAAGCTCATATCACATAGGATTTGTTATAGGTCCATGTCTTAATGCAACGGGAAGACTTGATTCAGCAAGAAGAGCCATTGAACTGCTTCTCACTACAGATATGGAAGATGCGAGAAAGAAGGCTTTAGAGCTTCGCACACTTAATGTTGAAAGAAAAGATATAACAGAAGAATATGCCGCTATTGCAATTGAACAGGTTGAGAACACTGAACTAAAAGACGACAAGGTGTTAGTTGTGTATCTTCCTGACTGCCATGAAAGTGTTGCGGGAATAATTGCCGGAAGAGTAAGAGAAAAATTCTACAGGCCTTCAATAGTAATCACTAAAGCAGAAGATGGTGCAAAGGGCTCAGGGCGTTCAATAGAAGGCTATAACATGTTTGAGGAGATAAGCAAATGTGGTAAGCTCCTTAACAAATATGGTGGACATCCAATGGCTGCCGGAATATCGCTTGATATTGATAAAATTGATGAATTCAGGAAAGCACTGAATGAGAATCAGACAATGACAGAAAATGTATTAACGCCTACAGTGTGGATTGATGTGCCTATGCCGGTTGATTATGTTGATATAAAACTTATAAAACAGTTTGAGAAGCTGCAGCCTTTCGGAAAAGGTAATGAAAAACCAGTGTTTGCAGACAGAAATCTTACTGTCAGACAGTCAGCTGTGATTGGAAAAAATAAAAATGTATTAAAATGTCAGTTAGAAAGTGAGCATGGCAAGCTGGTTACAGCAATCAGGTTCAAATTAGACGGACAGGAGATACCAGAGGTTGGAAAGAAGATATCTATGGTGTATTACCCTGATATTAATGAATATAATGGGATTGTTTCAATACAGTTTCGAATAGAAGACTGGAGATATGTGTAAGTAGCAGCCCTCCAATAAAAGAACCGTCGGTTCTTTGACCTGTACAGGTCAATGGGACCGGCGGTTTATATATTCTGTCTTATACTTAGAATAGATGATTTTCTGGCTGTTATACAGGCTGTAATATCCGGATAACAGATAACTTAATGCAATACACAGAAGCGTGAATTTCATAGTTGATGCACCAAACATTTCGATAGATAGAATAAATGATGTGAGGGGGCAGTTAGTTACTCCGCAGAACACACTTACCATACCACATGCTGCACATAATCCGACAGGGAGTCCGAATATAGGTGCTAAGAAGCTTCCAAGCGTTGCACCCACGAAAAGAGTAGGAACAATTTCGCCACCTTTGAATCCACCGCCCAAAGTTACGGCTGTAAACAGCATTTTTAAAAGAAATACATACCATGCACAACTTGTTACAAAGCTTCTTGCAATAATATCTGAGCCTGCACCGAGATAATCAGTTGTGCCAAATATGTAACGCATGGCAATAACAAGAGCACCGGCAATAATTATTCTTATGTATGGGTTGTTTATGTAATCAGTGTAGAGCTTTGAAGTACCGTGTAAAACAACACACAGCAGAATGCTTGCAAGAGCAAAAAGTATGGACATGATGATGAATTTACTGCCATTAATCAAAGAGAAAGAAGCAATTTCATCAACTACAAAATGTGTAGATTCAAGTCCCAGCGCAGAGGATATTCCCTGTGCTATAAATGCAGCGAGAACGCATGGAACTAAAGCGGCATAATACATAACACCGACGCTGATTACTTCCATGGAGAATACTGCAGCTGCAATAGGTGTGCCGAAAAGTGCCGAGAAACAGGCACTCATGCCGCACATAATCATAATTCGAGTATCCTTCTCGTCGAACTTAAACAGTTTTGCAAATGTGTTACCTAATGCACCTCCTACCTGAAGCGCAGCACCTTCTCGTCCGGCAGAACCACCACAAAGATGGGTAAGAAGAGTTGATACAATTATAAGAGGAGCAACTCTTCCTGGTACTTCATCATTAGACTGTATCGCAGTTATTACAAGGTTAGTTCCGCGGTTTCCCGCTTCATGTACTATATTGTACATGAATACAATGATGATACCGGCAACAGGCAGTCCGAATAGTAAAAATGGGTATTCAACCCTCAGGTTGCCCACATATCCAAGCATCAGGTGAAATACAGCACCGACAGAACCGATAAAACAGCCACACACAACCGAGCAGAACAACCATTTGAAAAGAGTTATTACTGCCAGCTTAAGCCGTTGAATGTATTCAAACAAAGTTTCTTTATCCATATCCCAGACCTCATATATTAGAAAACTTTTCTGCTCATATTACTGTTATGATAAGCAGGATCATTAGTAACATCTTTAATAAACCATGAAGGGGCAATGTATGAATTGGCAGCTTCGATAGTTGGAAATTCAACTTCTGCAAGGATAGTGCCAGTAAAGAGTCCCTCAAATATGTCAAGCTCAATAGTATAGCCATTGCCATCAGGAATTTCATAACGCTTCTTGGTAATAATATTGCCATCAGCTTTCTTAATCAGATGTTCATAGGCTTCCTTGTTAAGCGGAAGATTGTATTCTTCCCTGGCCATCATTCCGCCACCCTTATAAGTGAGATAGTAATTATCATTGTCGCGTCTTACACGGACAACAGGAGCAGTGTTAAGATACCCCTGTTCAATAAAGCGGCAAGGATAAGAATCTATATTGTCAGGGATGCCTGATACCAGATATTTGCGTTCGATTTCCATAATTAATAAACCTCAATTCCGTGAACTTAATTAAATATAGAGAAAAAAGGCTGCCACATAAGTGGCAGCCTTTAAAAGTCATAATTAATTACTTCTTCTTAGACTTCTTAGCTGGCGCTGCAGGTGTGTTAACAACATCCTTTAAAGCCTTACCAGCCTTGAACTTAGGCGCCTTAGAAGCAGGAATATTAATAGCTTCACCTGTCTGAGGATTCTTTCCTGTTCTAGCAGCTCTTTCAGCAACTTCAAATGTACCGAAACCAACTAACTGAATCTTGTCACCAGCCTTTAACTGTTCAGCAACAGTATCTGTGAAAGCCTTAACAGCACCTTCAGCGTCCTTCTTAGAAAGTCCAGCCTTTTCTGCGATAGCAGCAACTAATTCTGTCTTATTCATGATTTAATTGTCCTCCTTAAAAAATTAAGTAATAATAAGTATAGATTATTTATACTCCTAGATTCATGATTTGTCAATAAAAAGTGGCTCAAAATGGGGATTTTTGGCACTTTTTGCTGAATGTAAATACTTATATTTCATCCATTAATTCTTCCCAGTGTTCATACAGTTCGTCTAATTCTTTCTTTAGTTGAGTGGATTCATTATGAAGTTCCATTAAACGGGCTGTATTACTGCCTATTGAAGGATCTGAATATTCTGTATCAATAGCGGATAATCTGTCTTCAATTTCAGCAATTCTTATTTCGGTTTTCTTAATTTCATTCTGCTTTTTCTTAAGCTTATTTTGTTCTTCACGCGACTGCTGCCATGAGAGTTTTGAATCTTTTTTAGTAGTGTTATCAGAAGAACTCAATTGTGCATCAGGGGAAGCCTTTGCTGTAAGTATATCCCTTTTTTCCAGATAATAATCATAATTACCAATATAATTAACAATATTCTGGTTAGTGAGTTCAATTATTCTTGTTGCTGTTGCATTAATAAAGTATCTGTCGTGTGAGACATAAAGAATTGTGCCAGTGTAGCTGTTAAGGGCATTCTCAAGAATTTCCTTGGATACAATATCAAGGTGGTTAGTAGGCTCATCGAGAATAAGCAGGTTGGCATTGGAAAGCATAAGCTTTGCCAGTGAAACACGTCCGCGTTCACCACCACTTAAATCGCGGATATATTTGAATACATCATCATCAGTAAAAAGAAATGCTGCAAGAGTATTTCTTATCTGTGTATTGTTGAGGTCAGGATATGCGTCCTGAATCTCCTGAAAAAGAGTCTTGTCAGGGTCAAGAACATGGTGTTCCTGATCATAATAACCGATACACACCTTGCTTCCAAGCGTAAAACTTCCGGCATCTGCAGCCAAAAGCTCATTGATGATCTTTAAGATCGTAGTCTTTCCGGTTCCATTATTGCCGATCAGTGCCACACGTTCGCCTCGTTTGATCTCAAAATCCAGATCCGTAAAGAGCGTGTGGTCTCCAAATGATTTCGCAAGACCTTCGACACGCAGCACATCATTTCCACTTGGAAATCTCGGTTCCAGAGAAAGCTTTAATTCCTGCACTTCCGTATCCGGGCGATCCAGGACTTCCATTTTCTCCAGCATTTTCTCACGGCTTTCCGCACGTTTGATTGATTTTTCACGGTTAAAGGACTTCAGTTTGTCTATGACTTCCTGCTGATGTTTGATCTCACGCTGCTGGTTCATCCATGCTTTTAACTGGGAATCACGCAGCTGGGCTTTTTTCTCAGAATAAGCAGAATAATTGCCAAGAAACGTGGTCGCCTTCGCATGGTCGATTTCAATAACCTTGCTTACGACACGGTTTAAGAAATAACGGTCATGGGCTACGATGATCACGGCACCGCTGTAATTGATCAGAAAATTTTCCAGCCATGCGATCGACTGCATATCGAGGTGGTTGGTCGGCTCGTCAAGCAGGATCAGATCCGGCTTTGCGAGCAGAAGCTTGCCAAGGGCAACCCTTGTTTTCTGTCCGCCGGAGAGGGTATCGACCTGCTTGGAAAATTCATCTTCCGTAAATCCAAGCCCTTTTAACACACCGACGATCTCACTTTTGCAGGCATAGCCGTTTTTCTGTTCAAATTCCGTGTTCAGACGATTATAAAGCTCCAGCGTCTGTTCCAGCTCCCCGCCGCTCTGGGATTTCATCTGAAGTTCCAGCGTGCGGATATGACGCTCCAGCTCAAAAATATCCTGCTTTACCTCCAGAAGCTCTTCGTAGATCGTGTTTCCGGAAGATACCGCTTCGTGCTGGGCAAGGTAACCGATCGTGCGGTCTTTTGCCAGGATCACTTCTCCGGAATCTGCCGGGATCTGCTTCATGATGATCTTGAGCAGTGTAGATTTTCCGGCACCGTTGATGCCGACAATGGCTGCTTTTTCTTTTTCTTCTATATGAAATGAGGCATCTTTCAAGATCACATTTGTGCCAAATGCCTTATTAATATTCTGACAGGCTAAAATCATAAATTCCTCCAAGTGTATATATTTTACAAAAATAATTTGTGTCTGCGAAGACCCTGACTCGTATTATCATAGCATATTTCTGCTTTTTGCACCAGCAAATTTCAAAAAATGCTCTGGACGAACCGCATATTTTGCGGTATGATTAAAGACAGCGTATATTTGCGTGACAGACAGATGCGGAATTTAGGAGGAATAAAAAGCATGAGAAAAGTAGTAAAATTTGGTGGAAGTTCTCTTGCAAGTGCAGAACAGTTTAAAAAAGTAGGAGATATCATCCGTGCTGATAAAGGAAGAAAATATGTTGTTCCGTCTGCTCCGGGCAAACGGTTTGATGGAGATATCAAGGTAACGGATATGCTTTATGCATGCTACGCAAAAGCAGAGAAAAAAGAAGACATCACAGCTTCGATTGCTGCGATCCGTGAAAGATACATGGAGATCATAAACGGTCTCGGACTTTCCCTGTCTCTGGATGATCAGTTTGAAGTGATCTCCGAAAACTTTAAAAAACTGGCAGGTTCCAATTATGCTGCTTCCAGAGGAGAATACTTAAACGGTATCATCATGGCAAATTACCTGGGATATGAATTTATCGATGCAGCTGAAGTGATCGTTTTCCATGAAGACGGCACATTTGATGCAGAAACAACCAATGAAAAGCTTTCTGCACGCCTGGCAGAATGTGACAATGCAGTCATTCCTGGATTTTATGGTGCAACCGCAGAAGGAAAGGTAACAACCTTCTCCAGAGGCGGATCCGATATCACAGGTTCTCTGATCGCAAAAGCAGTCCATGCTGATCTGTATGAGAACTGGACCGATGTATCCGGTTTCCTGATTGCGGATCCACGCATCATTGATCATCCCGAGGCTATTGAGACTATCACCTATCGTGAACTTCGCGAGCTGGCCTATATGGGTGCTACCGTTCTTCATGAGGATGCCATTTTCCCGGTACGTCAGGAAGGTATCCCTATCAATATCCGCAATACAAACGCTCCCGAGGACAATGGTACCTGGATCGTGGGAAGCACCTGTCAGAAGTCCAAATACGTGATCACCGGTATCGCCGGCAAGAAGGGCTTCTGCTCCGTCAATATTGAAAAAGATATGATGAACTCCGAGATCGGTTTCGGCAGAAAGGTATTGCAGGCATTTGAAGAAAATGGTATTTCCTTCGAGCATGTTCCCTCCGGCATTGATACCATGACGGTATTCGTACATCAGGATGAGTTCATGCACAAGGAACAGAAGGTAGTGGCAGGCATCCACAGACTGGCCAATCCCGACACCATTGACATCGAATCCGACCTGGCATTGATCGCTGTCGTAGGCCGTGGCATGAAGTCCACCCGCGGCACTGCCGGCAGAATCTTCTCCGCACTGGCACACAAAAATATCAATGTTAAGATGATCGACCAGGGATCTTCCGAGCTGAACATCATCATCGGTGTGGCAAATGAAGATTTTGAGACCGCAATTCAGGCAATCTATGATATCTTTGTGATCACAAGATTATAAGTTTATCAGATATAAAAAGACAGGTCAGTTCGACCTGTCTTTTTATGGTTCCGGATATTGGATCATATCCAGTATCGGAGTTCGTATAATATATTGGTAGGCCTCAAAAATTTTCTCCGCAGGGACTTCTTTCGGAGAGGAGAGCCATAACTTTAGAATTTCAATTAATAAGAGGGCATTATAATGTGCCAGTGACTGCGGTGTGATAAGTTCGCAGGGCATTTTCCTCATAGGATGTCTGGACAGAATCCGGAAAAAGGTTTGTTCACAGTAGTGTGAAAAAAATTCTCCGAAGCAATTCTGGCCTGTGGTTTCAAAAAGTCGATGATAATATTCCTTATTTTTTTCAAAACAGATAAACATCAGCTTGATGGCTTCCTGTTCCATATCGTTTTCGATCATGACTTCGACTTTGCTGCCGATGTCCTGGTCGAACAGAAACTCAATCACTTCGTATTTATCCTGAAAATAGTTATAGAAAGTAGGGCGGATCACATGTGCACCATCCGTGATCATTTTGATGGAAATCTTCTGAAAAGGCATGGTAAGCACAAGAGAACGAAAACTGTCTGCCAATAATTCTTTTGTCTTCATCACAGGACTCCTTTTCCTATAAAAGAACCGGGATAGAAATATTATAACCAAAAAACTTTCTTTTCTCAACTTTAAACGACACTTTTGCCAAAATGTCGCGGAATATTTACAGTTATCGAAAAAATGTAAGAGCAGGAAAAACGCTGTGCAAGGGTTGTATCTTACCATATGCCGGAAAATTGTTTAAAGTAAAAAATGAAAAGAGATAAAAACATTATAACGGGAGAAAGGGGTTGCATGGATGGCATGGTATGAAATTTTCATTGTATCGGTGGGACTATCCCTGGATGTCTTTACCTATGCATTATACAAAGGCGCTATGCTTTCCAGACTGGACAAAAAGCAGATCCTGAAAATGATCCTGCTGTTCACAGGATGGCAGAGCGGTGCAATGCTTTTAGGAAGCCTGATTTCGGAACTTCCGTACATTGCAATGAACTATCAGCGGACAGAAAGACTGTTCAGGGCGGCATCGGCAGTTATTTTTTTCCTGATCGGGATATGGCTGATCGTCCGGGCACTACATATGCGGGACCCGCTGGAACGAAGGGAAGATGCCTTCGCCTGGAGACAGCTATGCATTTGGGCCATGCTTACCAGTGTGGACAGTTTTCTGACGGGAATTGGCATGGGCTTTTTAGACACCAGAGTAACGGCGCAGATCATTCAGCTGGCAATTATGGCTGCGCTGGCGGTCATCGTCGGCATCTATGCGGGATATCGGATCGGGTGTCATGGAAGAAACCGTGTACTGATCAGTGGAGCGCTGATCTTCCTGCTTGCCGGCGTGGATGTATTGTTTCGATATTATATCTGAAATACCGTGATTCATAGAATAAATAGACAAAAGTGAGGTAAATCGTATGGCAGACGTGAAACACAAAGTTGAGAGAGCTGCATTTGGCGCAGCAATCGACGGAATTCTGAAGTATGTGAATAAGGACGAAGCAGACAGAGAAAAGGCATTCTTAAAGCTGGTAGATCTGTCGGAAAAATTTATGGGAGATACCTTCCGCAAGGAAAGCTATGATGCGGCAAGACGTATGATCCAGGATCCGGACAGCAAATGGATGCAGTATGTGAACCGGATCTTAAACGAAGTGGATCCCCATGTCATCAAAATGTCCGCACTGGACTATGGTTTTGAGGCGGCGTTCTGCGGTAAAAAAGAGATTAACGAGATGCGTGTGAAACATCAGTGCAATATCCCCTGGCTGATCCTGATGGATCCCACCAGTGCCTGCAACCTGCATTGTACCGGCTGCTGGGCGGCAGAGTACGGCAATCGTCTGAACTTAAGCTTTGAAGATATGGATCGCATCGTTACCCAGGGTAAGGAACTTGGTATCTATCTGTATTTCTTCACCGGTGGCGAACCTCTGGTCAGAAAGGATGACATCATCCGTCTGTGCGAGAAACACGATGACTGTGGCTTCCATGCATTTACCAACGGCACGCTGATCGATGAGAAATTCTGCCAGGAGATGAAGCGGGTAGGCAACTTCTCCGTAGCTATCAGTCTGGAAGGCTTCGACGAAGTGAACGACTTACGCCGCGGCAAGGGCGTGTTTGATAAAGTAATGCATGCCATGGATCTGATGAAGCAGTACGGTCTGATCTTCGGAACTTCCATCTGCTATACCAGCAAGAACTATAAAGTAGTCACCAGTGATGAATTCCTGGATATGATCATTGAAAAAGGTGCCAGATTCAGCTGGTATTTCCATTATATGCCCGTAGGCAATGATGCATCTACCGAATTGCTCTTAGATCCGGACCAGAGAGAATATATGTATCACCGTATTCGTGAAATCCGTGCCATGAAGGGCGGAAAACCTATCTTTGCCTTCGATTTCCAGAACGATGGAGAATATGTGGGCGGATGTATCGCAGGCGGCAGAAACTACTGCCATATCAATCCAAACGGCGATGTGGAGCCCTGTGTATTCATCCATTATTCCGGTGCCAATATCAAGGAAGTAGATCTGCTGACTGCGTTGAAGCAGCCACTGTTTATGGCATACCGTGCGAACCAGCCTTTCAACTGCAATCACTTAAAGCCCTGCCCGATGCTGGAAAATCCGGAAATCTTACAGCGTATGGTGCATGAGACCGGAGCACATTCCACTGATTTACAGTCACCGGAGTCTGTGGAGCATCTGTGCGGAAAGTGCGCAGAATACGCGAAAAACTGGGATGAACGGGCCCAGAAACTGTGGAATAAATAATAGTTCTTTTACAAAAGTTTATACTTAGTTAATTGCTTTTTGCCTTTCGGCATACCATAATGTAGGTAACATTCAGAGGAGACTTCGCGAAGGAGACTCTGAAAGATTTGGATAATGTGTCCCCTGTATGGTGGCGGACGAAAGGTGGTACTTCATGAAAGAGAAGTTACAGCGTTTCATGTGGGGGCGTTATGGCAACGACCGCTTCAATCAGTTTTTGATGATTGTGGCTCTGGTCTGCCTGACGCTCTCTTTTTTTGGTCTGAGAATATTTTATGTGCTGGCTCTGGCCCTGTTAGTCTATGCGTATTACCGGATGTTTTCTAAAGATCTGAGTAAGAGGAGTGCCGAGAACCAGTGGTATCTGAAGAAAGAAATGAAGGTTCGCGGATGGTGGCAGCGAAAGAAAAAGGCTATTGCCGGTCGTAAGGAGTACAAGATCTATAAATGCCCGAAATGCGGACAGAAGATTCGGGTACCCAGACATAAGGGGAAGATCGCAATCCGGTGCAGAAAATGCGGTGAAGAATTTATCCGCAAGACCTGACGGGAAAATCCTGTGGCAGGATCACGGGAAATGAAAATTGGAATACAGAAATATAGGAAAGGGTGGTGAGCCAGATGTTCGGATATATTGTGATCAATCAGTCGGAAATGAAATTTAAGGAGTATGATGTTTATCGATCCTATTATTGCGGATTGTGTCAGAGCCTGAAGGAACGTTACGGTGTCCTGGGGCAGCTTTCTCTGAATTACGATATGACTTTTATCCTGATGCTGCTCACCGGCTTATATGAACCGGAGGAGCAGGAGGCCCAGTACAGATGTGTGGCCCATCCTTTGGAAAAACATCCCACAAGAAGAAATCTGTTTACGGATTATGTGGCAGATATGACGGTGCTTTTTTCCTGCTATAAAGCGGAGGACGACTGGGAGGACGAGCATAGTCTGAAGGGACTGGTGTACAGTTATCTGTTGGGAAGAAAATTCCGTAAAAAACCGTTATTATATCAGGAAAAAGTAAGAACTATCTCACTGGCCATGCAGGATTTTGCGGATGCGGAAAAGCAGGGCAATGCGGACATTGATACCATAGCGGGATTGTTTGGCAGAGTCATGGCACAGATTGTATCCTGTCGTGAGGATGAGTGGAAGGACAATCTGGAGAGACTTGGATTTTTCCTGGGAAAATTCATTTATCTGTTGGATGCCTATGAGGATATCGAGCAGGACCTCAAAAAAGGAACCTATAATCCGTTAAAGAAACGGTATGAGGAACCGGGCTTTGAGGAGGAATGCCGGCAGATCCTGACCATGATGATGTCGGAGTGCTGTAAGGAGTTCGAACAGCTTCCTATTTTACAGAATGTGGATATTCTGCGGAATATTCTGTATTCCGGTGTATGGTGCCGTTATGAGATCGTGCGGAAGAAACGGATGAAAGACAGTGCAAAAGAGGTAACGGGAAATGACTTATGATCCATACAGTGTTCTGGGAGTGAGCAGAGATGCCTCCGAGGAGGAAATAAAAAAAGCATATAAGGCACTGAGCCGGAAATACCATCCCGATGCCAATATCAACAATCCCAATAAGGATCAGGCGGAAGAAAAGTTCAAGGAGATCCAGGCAGCCTACCAGCAGATCATGAAGGAGCGGACCGAAGGCTACAGTTACGGTGGCGGATATGGCAGGCAGAGCTATGGTGGTAGCGGAAGCGGCTACGGTGGAAGCCAGGGATATGGCGGCTACGGTCAGGGATTTGGAGACTTCTGGCAGCAGGCAGGCTGGCAACAGCAGACTTCTGGCTATGAAGAAGAGCCCAGACTGCGGGCAGCCGGTAATTATCTCAGAAACGGCTATTACAGAGAGGCCAGAAATACGTTGGACGGCATGGGAGAACATGAGAAGACGGCCAGATGGTATTACTACAGTGCCATGGCACACATGGGCCTTGGAAATAATGTAGCGGCGCTGGAACATGCAAACAAGGCGGTGGCGCTGGATCCCCAGAATATGGAATACCAGATGCTCCTGCAGAGACTACAGAGCGGGGGACAGTGGTATGAGAGCAGACAGGCAGCCTATGGCTATCCCCATGTGGGTGGCAACGACCTGTGCCTGAAAATTTGTCTGGCCAATCTGTTCTGCAACCTTTGCTGTGGCGGTGGCGGTTTATGCTTCGGCGGTTATGGTGGAAGAGGAATGTTTTAAAAAAGATACTTGCTTTTTCCATGTATCCTCACTATAATATTAGATACAAGATGTAGATACGAAATTGCTTGAAAAACACAAAATCTAGTGAGACGCTATGATTTGCAGAAAAAGTCGTGTCGGGAACTTGCTTCCGATGCGGCTTTTCTTTCGGCTTATGCAGGAATTCGTATCTTATGGGAATGATATAAAGTGAGGGAAACAGCAATGAAGATTCAGAAGAGAGACGGCAGAGTAGTGCCTTATGAAGAGGAGAAGATCCGGGAAGCGATCCATAAGGCCAATAACGAAGTGGAGGAACGGTATCGTGCCAGCGAAGGACTGATTGAAGAGATTCTGGAGGATGTGCAGCAGGAGGGCAGACAGACCCAGACCGTGGAGCATATCCAGGATATGATCGAAGAGCATCTGGTAGAGCACAATAAATATACTCTGGCAAAGAAGTATATTGTATACCGTTACCAGAGAAGTCTGCTCAGAAAGTCCAATACTACGGATGAATCTATTTTAAAACTGATCCGGAATGAGAATAAGGAGCTGGCGGAGGAAAATTCCAACAAGAATACCCGTCTGGCTTCCACTCAGAGAGACTATATTGCGGGCGAAGTGTCCCGTGACGTTACCAGACGTCTGCTTTTGCCGGAGCATATTGCCATGGCGCACGACAACGGTGTGCTGCATTTCCATGATGCGGATTATTTCATCCAGCCGATCTTCAACTGTTGTCTGATCAATATCAAGGACATGCTGGACAACGGCACTTCCATCAACGGCAAGATGATCGAGTCTCCCAAGAGCTTTCAGGTGGCATGTACCGTGACCACCCAGATCATTGCGGCAGTGGCCAGCAACCAGTACGGCGGCCAGAGCGTCAATATCAAGCATCTGGGGAAATATCTGCGTAAGAGTAAGGAAAAATTTGCAAAACAGCTGGAGGAAGAATTCGGGGATACCCTGGATCAGGCAGCCAAGGACAAGATCGTGCAGATGCGCCTGCATGACGAACTGAAATCCGGTGTGCAGACCATCCAGTATCAGATCAATACTCTGATGACCACCAACGGACAGTCTCCTTTTGTCACACTTTTCCTGCATATCGATGAGAATGACGAATATGTGGAAGAGACCGTGCAGATCATCATGGAGATCCTGCGTCAGCGGATCGAGGGGACCAAGAATGAGAAGGGCGTCTATGTGACTCCTGCTTTCCCGAAGCTGGTCTATGTATTGGATGAAAACAACTGCTTAAAGGGCGGAAAATATGACTATGTGACCAAACTGGCCGCACAGTGCTCTGCCAAGAGAATGTATCCCGACTATATCTCCGCGAAGAAGATGCGCGAGAATTACGAGGGAAATGTATTTTCCTGCATGGGCTGTCGTTCTTTTCTGTCTCCCTGGAAGGATGAAAACGGAGAGTACAAGTGGGAAGGACGCTTCAATCAGGGCGTTGTCAGCATCAATCTTCCGCAGATCGGTATTCTGGCAAAAGGAAATGAAGAGAAATTCTGGAAACTGCTGGACGAGCGTCTGGAACTGTGTTATGAAGCATTGATGTGCCGTCACAAGGCACTGGAAGGTGTGGTATCCGATGTGAGCCCCATCCACTGGCAATACGGAGCCATCGCCCGTCTGAAGAAGGGCGAGACCATCGACAAATACTTGCACAATGGTTATTCCACCATGTCTCTGGGATATATCGGACTGTATGAGACTACGTATCTGATGAAAGGATGCAGCCAGACCGTGGAACCCGGCAAGGAATTCGCCCTGCGTGTCATGGATTATATGAAGGAACGCTGCGCAAAATGGAAAGAGGAGACCGGTATTGCATTCAGCCTCTACGGAACTCCTGCTGAGACACTGTGTTATCGTTTCGCAAGGATCGACCGGGAAAAATACGGTGATATTTCCAATGTCACCGATAAGGGATATTACACAAATTCCTATCATGTGGATGTCCGGGAGAAGATCGACGCTTTCACCAAGTTCAAGATCGAGAGTGAGTTCCAGAATAAGTCGTTGGGCGGAGCTATCTCTTACGTGGAAGTACCGAACCTGACCAATAATGTGGAAGCCATCGAGGAAGTCATCCGTTTTATTTACGATAATATCCAGTACGGTGAGTTCAACACCAAATCCGATTATTGCCACGTCTGTGGCTATGACGGTGAGATCATGATCAATGATAATATGGAATGGGAGTGCCCTCAGTGTCACAACAAGGATCATGCGAAAATGAATGTCACCAGAAGAACCTGCGGTTATCTGGGAGAGAACTTCTGGAATGCCGGCAAGACCAAGGAGATCAAGGCAAGAGTTCTTCATCTGTAATATGCAGATAGTAAAAGGGAAGGAAATGTCCTATGAATTATGCGACGATCAAGAAAACGGATGTGGCAAACGGTCCCGGCGTGAGAGTATCGCTGTTTGTCAGCGGTTGTACCCATCATTGCAAGGGATGCTTTAACAGTGTGGCCTGGGATTTTCAGTACGGACAGGCTTACACGCTGGAAACAGAACAGGAGATCTTACAGGCACTGGCCCCGGACTATATCCGGGGCTTAAGCTTACTGGGCGGCGAACCTATGGAACCGCAGAACCGTGCAACGGTGCTTTCTCTGGTAAAGAAAGTAAGGGAAATTTATCCCCGGAAGACGATCTGGTGCTATACCGGCTATGATTTTGATAAGGATCTTCTGGCCTGGATGGAAGCGGGAGATCCGGTGATCACGAAACTTTTACCGCTTCTGGATGTTATCGTGGACGGAGAATACAAGGAAGAGTGCCGTAATTTACGTCTACCTTTTCGCGGATCAGAGAATCAGAGGATTTTGGACGTACCATTGTCTTTAAAGGAAAAATGTGGTATAATTTTACATGCATAAGAGGATTCGGGTCGAAAAAGGGATATCGGTTCGAAAATAAAAACAAAAGTGTGAGGGAGTAATACAAGTATGGAGAGCTTTCTGGATATGACATTAGATAGAAATCTCTACATCGGTGTTCCGGTGGGAGCCTTTTTGTGCTCCCTTTTTCTGTTATTCTGCTTTTTCAATACCATGAAGAGCCGGACAGTCCGTAGTCTGAGGGCAGTGCTGACTTCCTGCCTGGTGTGGACCGGTGGGGCGATTCTCATGCGGCTACAGGTATTTCCGGGAATTCGTTTCTGGCATAATTTTGCACTGTTTGGTCTGCTGGTGATTCCAGTGTTTATGTATGCATTTCTATTTGCTTTTCTGGAAATTACGGAGCATGATGCGCTGATCTATATCTATGGAGTCCTGACGACAGCTCTGGTTCTGGGCAATGCCTGGAGTGGTGCGATCCTGCCGGCACCGGAAGTGATGACCCGTGCCGATGGAACTTATGTCTATATGTATCATGCAACATCCGGAATCTGGGTGTTGACGGTATGGGAGGTCTCGGTATTGGTCTATGCCACTTATCTGGCTCATTGCAAGATCGGTGGAGACCTACAGCTGCGTAAAAAACTACAGCCGCTGTTGCTGGGAACCCTGTTTGTTTTGATGGGAAATCTGCTCTGCCTGATTCCGGGAAGCGTCTTTCCGTATGATATGCTGGGCGGCGTTGGTATGGCGGTGTGCATGGTCTATATCATGTACAAGCAGTATCTGTTTGTTTTTTCCTATCGTGTAACGGTAGGTGCAGTATATTTTCTGGCAGTTGTGGTGGCATCCCTGCCGTTGGTCATCCTGTCTCATAATCTGGAAAATGTGCTGGGAAGTCTGGAGCGGGCGGTAACGCAGAAACTGCTGATCTATATCGTTCTGCAATGTGCCTGGACGGTGCTGGTGGTAGCTTTTGCCAGAAAGCGTCTGGAGGATATCCTGAACCAGAAGCTGAAGCATATGCTGGAGGGACTGCGGAAATTCCAGGACAGAGCGGCATCCATTTTAAACCGTAAGGAATTGTTTGCCAATATGCATGACATTCTGGATGATGCAATTCCGGGCTGGGAATCCAGAATCTTTGAGAAGAATATAAATGATGACGGTTACCATGAGGTGGTACAGAGCGGACATATCCCGCTGGGCGAAGATGAGGTGGAGAGAGTCTGTGGCATCGTAGAGCAGGAAGAGACAAAAGAGACAAAAGAGACACCGGAGATCGCCCTGTTAAAATATGATAATATGGTCTGTGGATTTGTATATATGGAGCGTCTGCGGGAGAGTAAGCTCAATTACCGCGAGGCGGACTGCATCCGGCAGATGGCAAATATTGCTTCCGGCAGTCTGAAAAACATTGATGCTTATGAAAAGGTATATCAGGTATCCATTCATGACGAACTGACCGGCCTGTATAACCGCAGCTATTGTGGAGTGTATCTGCGCCGCGATGGTGCCTTGGGAGAAGAACGGGGCTTTTTATACATGGACATGGATAATTTTAAGTTATACAATGACCTGTACGGAGAACAGACCGGCGACCGGATTCTGCAATGGTGCGCGAAGAGATTTTTGGATAATGTGGAGAACGGAGAGGTATTCCGGGTAGGATCCAATGAGTTTCTGGTCTCGGTGCCGGAGACCGGAAAGGACGCACTGGTGGAGCTGGCGGAGAAGCTGACCCGGGCAGTACAGGAGAATGCTACAAATAAACCACAGGTCATGCAGCCCATTACATTCAGCGTTGGTGTGGCATGGTATCCCGGTCTGGCAGCGGATGCGCTGGAATTGTTCCAGCAGTCCAAGCGGGCGGCCTTTTATGCGAAGCGTAATGGTAAGGACCGGATCCAGGTATATGAAGGCGGTATCAATGAGGAGAGCCAGGATAAGGAGACCGGTTACGAGCAGGTGGCGCCTACGGTGTATGCACTGGTGGCGGCTATTGATGCGAAGGATTCCTTTACTTTCCAGCACTCCACCAATGTATCCCAGTATGCGGTATTGCTGGCCCAGAAGCTGGGCTTGTCCAGAAACGATATCCAGACCGTAAAGGTGGCAGGCCTTTTGCATGATATCGGTAAGATCGGTATCCCGGAGAGCATCCTGAAAAAGGCTGGAAAGCTTACGAATGAAGAATATGAGATCATGAAGAGCCATGTGGAGAAATCCATCGAAATGATCCACTATCTGCCGAATATGAACTATGTGATCCCCGCAGTCGTTTCCCATCACGAGAGATATGACGGCAAGGGTTATCCCAGAGGAATCAAGGGAGAAGAGATTCCGTTTCTTGGCAGGATCCTGGCGGTGTGCGACAGCTTTGATGCCATGATCTCCAAGAGAGCATATAAGGAGCCCCTGAGTGTGGAATACGCTATGGGGGAACTGGAGAAAAATAAAGGAACCCAGTTTGATCCGGAGGTGGCAGATGCTTTTATTGAACTGATCAAAGAAGGAAAAGTTCCCCTGTAGGAACTGATAGCAAAAAAAGAGGCACCCACGGGTGCCTCTTTCAGACTGTAGACAAAACGCTTTTGGTCAGCACTCCAGAAGCGTTTTTCTTGTTTTGGGTTCAAAAAGTGTGTACTTGATCAATAATAAACACTTTTGGGCTCCCCTTTTTCCCTTCCTGGCTATCATCTTTGCCAGTTTTTTCAGA
>ERZ826051.1836-NODE-1836-length-18055-cov-10.418556_pt1 | contig 18055 bp, 15 predicted proteins | sample MGYA00519928_ERZ826051 | MGnify/ENA primary metagenome ERZ826051 (study PRJEB31778, sample SAMEA3449219) | human gut metagenome | biome: human gut; feature: human-associated habitat; material: faeces | place: United Kingdom | collected 2010/2012 ...
GCTCCCCTACTAGGGGAGCTGTCACGGCGAAGCCCGTGACTGAGAGGTTTAACCCCCGCTGTCGAGCTTTGCGAGACTGAGAGGGCTCCGAAAACTTTTTTTAAAAAATCTCGAAAAAAGTGAAAGGAATCTGCGTTTCATGTATTATAGAGAGTGAAACTGCGAATGTACAACACAAAACTGCGCGATATATCAATGCGGCGGGCGGTGCGGATAAGTCGGACTGTTCTACTCCCAGCAATGATATTACGGCGGTTCATAACGTGCTGTATATCGCAGAATATTTTGTCTGAAAAGGGGAAGGGAAAATAAAATTTCACTATTGAAAATACTGGATATACATGCTATAATTACGATAATGATGTGTCTGGTAAAAATAACCTGCCAAGGGAAAGAAAGCCGACAAAAGTTGGATATCTTTTCCTCCGGTTTTGCCAAAAATACTATGATGCAGGGAGGGCTCCACTGTGCGGAAAAATCATCACGGAAAAAAAGATAGGCTGGTGAAGCGCGTTTTTGCGCTTTGTCTGGCGCTTGCGGTCATCTGCACCTGCCTTGTGCCGGTGTTTGCAACGGAGGGTTTGATCGATCCTCAGGTTAATCAAGAGGCCTCCCGGCCCGTAGATGACGGCGAGGCATCCTATCCTGACGACGAATTTGCCGGTTTCGGCGAGGAGGAAGCCACCCGGCCTGTAGACGGCGGTGAAGCTGCCGGTTTTGGCGAGGAGGAAGTCTCCCGGCCCGTAGACGATGAGGGTGGCGAGGACAACCTCGACGGCGGCCCCAACGTTAAGGAAACAGAGTGGGGCACCGTCATTGAGTACGGCACCAGCACCAGCACCGACCCCAGCTCCAGCACCGAGACCCAGTGGTCCGGCGAGGACGACGTGGTGGAAAAGCCTGATGACAAAGTGGTCGTTTCCGGCGACGAGATCAAAAAGCTGCAGGATATGGTGGTCTACCGCTTCTGGCTGAAGGAGCTGAACGCCAACGACCTGCAGGACATTACTGCTCAGGCACAGATCAACAATATGACGGAGAGCGAGTATCTGGCCCGGAACGGTGAGGTTCTGTGGAAGCTGTACTTCATTCAGGCTGTGCCCCGGGCAGAGACCATTGCGGATTACAGCAGCTACATCGAGAACCCCTCCTCCAACCGGGACCCCAAGGGCGAACTGCGGCTGTTTGACTACTGGTACACGCTGGACGAGTTTGGCAACCGGGTGCGCCTGAACCTCACCGACCCCACCAGCAACATTCTGGACGACAAGACCACCACCGTGAACGTCTACGCCGCATGGAAGGACGGTACCGTTGGCTCCGATGAGGAAGAGTCCGTGGATCACGAGGATCTGGTGGACAAGAACCCCGTGCCTGTGGATCTGACTGCCAAGGCCCCTGCTTCCTACAAGGACGAGGACGGCAACACGAAGAGCGTCAATCTGCCGGTGGAGGTGAAAAACCTGCCCTCTGCCGCAGACCACGTCAGCGTGACCCACATGGGCGATAACTCCATGACGGAGTTCTGTGATACTTACAAGAGTGAGCTTCAGGGGATGCAGCCCCTTCTGGGCCTGAAGATCTCCCCCAAGAACGCTAAGGGCGAAACGGTGCAGCCTGCCAACGGCCAGAAGGCTACCGTTACCGTTTCTGGTTTGAACAAACTGCCGGAAATTGCGGCAATGGAAGAAGTGGGAGCGCTCACTGCCGATGCACTGAAGGTGCTCCACCAGAAAGACGACAAGACCGTGGAAAAACTGGATGTTGTCAGCTATGAGAATGGTACCCTGACCTTCGAGACCTCCAGCTTCAGCCCCTTTGTGATTGCGCTGGAATACCCGGATCAGGGAAGTGAAGAGTTCGATGATGACGGCATTGAGATCGTCAGCATTGAGATTGATGGCGTTGAGTACCCGAATGTGAATGATGGAATTGCTACGATCAGTAGCATTCAGGGTGATACAAAAGTTCCGGTTGGTGCAACGATTACACTGCATTCCAATAACGGAAAGAGTAATTATTATCATAAATGGATAGTTACAAAAGGTACAGCTGAGTTTGTTGGTTCAGTTGAGGGATGGGGCGATAACTATAAAACCGTGAAGCTAAAGCTTACCACGGCAGGCCATGTGCAGATTAAGCATCGCTATGGTAAAGCTAAGGATAAGCTAACTAGTGGTGATACACTGGATGATATTGAGGTTGTGAACACTACAACGACATCTTCTTACAATCTTTATGTTTACACGCAGGTTTTGGGCTATTCGGGTGATTACTATGGTAATAAAGCTGAAAATAAAGCGTGGAACGGCATGGCCGTTGGTACGATTTCAAATGTAGATGCTCCGAGTAAATACAATAAACGTACCTCAATTTATGACACGGCCGTTATTGCTACGAAGTTGGGAACTGAAATTATAGTTGATTCTGGACAGTTTCCTGTGATTCCGATTAAACAGGATGGCAAATACAAGGACTACTATTACGAATCACTCCCGAAAGAAATCCAAAAGGAAATTGAGAAGGATCCAACGAAAGCGAATACTGTAGGCACGTACACAATTGAATGGTACGAGGTCGTTGCTGCGGGTGGAGCCAATACTGGCAAAAACGGCGAGGATGGAGACTGGACGGGTGAAGAGAACTATAAACCCACATACACGAAGGGCATATATAAATCTCCGATTTCGTCGGTCAGTGATAAAAAAATGACGTACCATCTGGATGGTTTGATAGTGCTCCATGATACAACGCACATCAACGTCAAGTTTATGGTTCAGGATGTGGGTAAAGATACCTTTGCTCTAGTGCGTGATTATGGCGGAGCATTTACTGTCCCAGAAGGGAGTACTTCGATTTCGCTGAAAGCGATTGCCCGCCCGGATGTTATTGGTGAAGGTCAGACTGAAGCAACCTGCCCGAAAACTAAAACAACCCCAGATGGTACAGTTTACACCTTTGATGGTTGGTATACAAATCAGGACTGCACGGAAGGTAGCAAGTTTGATTTTGATGAAGATACCATTAAAGAAGATACAACTTTCTACGCAAAGTATGTGCCTGCTTCCGCCAACCTGACCGTTACCAAAACTGTTACTGGTAAACTTGGCGATACCAACAAAGCCTTTACCTTTACGATTACCAAAGCTGATGGGACATCGGCAAATATTACTGATGCCAATGTTGAGATTAGCGAAGCAGATAGTGCAAAGGTTGAATGGCTGAGAAATGGCAAGTTTACTCTGAAAGACGGAGCTTCGATTATCTTCAAGAATCTGCCAAGTGGTGAGTACAAAGTTATAGAGGAAGATTATTCTGGTGAGAAGTACGAGACCAGCTATGTGGTTGATTCCGGAACACCTGAGAATAGGCGAGAAGCAAGTGTGACGATTGGTACGGACGCTAAGACGATTGCCTTTACCAATAATTGCACCCTGCAACCTGACCTTGGTGTCCTCCTCGACACCCTGCCTTACATTGTCATTCTTGCTGTGGTGGCTGGCGGCGTTGCCCTGTTGATGCTGCGCAAGCACCGTAAGGAAGATGACTAAAGGGGGCTGACCGCATGGCGAAGAAGAAAGCGCCCCAGCGGCTGGCCGGTGCAGAGGAAAGCTGTATCAGCCCGGAGCAGGAAGCGATCATCCAGTGGTACAAAACGGTAAAGTTCCGCAAAAAGCTGCTGGGCGGCGTGGACGAAGCGGCAATGTGGAAGAAGCTGGAAGAGCTTTACGCCCTGTACGAAGCCGCCATCCGCGCCGAGCGCACAAGGTACAATGTGCTGCTGGAAGCCTCTCCGTCAAAGCCTGACGGCTTTGCCACCTCCCCTGATAGGGCAACGACAACGACCGCCGCCAGTGGTGAACCCGGGAACGTAAACCTGGCTCCCACCAAAGTTGACAGTTTTGCCAAGGGCTCCCCTACTAGGGGAGCTGTCACGGCGAAGCCCGTGACTGAGAGGTTTAACCCGGAATCTGACAGCTCTGACCCCCAAAAGGAGGCGCATTCCGATGCACCCGCTGGACAATGAAGCCCTGAAGCTGGGGGCACGGGCGGTGCGCCGCCGCAGGCTGGACGCTGAGAACCGGCAGGATTTTATCAGCCTGCTGGGCCGCGTTGTGGTGATCCTGCTGTGCGCCTGGGTGCTGTTCACGCAGGTGTTCCTGCTCACGCAGGCTAAGGGCAGCAGCATGTTCCCCGCGGTAAAGGATGGCGACCTGCTCATCTGCTACCGCCTGCACAAAACCTACGCAAAAAACGACGTTGTGGTCTACACCCAGGGCGGCAAGCTCCGGGTGGGCCGCATCCTTGGGCGCGAGGGCGACCTTGTGGCTCTGGACGACAGCGGCACCCTTGTGGTGAACGGCGCGGTGCAGAGCGGCGAGATCCTCTACCCCACCTACGCAAAAGACGCGCTGGAGTACCCCTACACGGTGCCGGAGGGCTACGTTTTTGTGCTGGGCGATTACCGCACACAATCTGAGGACAGCCGGGACTTTGGCCCGGTTCCGCTGGAGGATGTGCAAGCAAAAGTAATTACACTACTGCGGCGACGCAGTCTGTAATACCACGGAGGCCGGAAGAAGCTGCCGGCATCCTGCCTGTGAACCGCGGAGTTTGGGCCGCGGCACAGGAGTACGAACTATTTCTTACTAGGGAGGAATAACAATGAAACTGAAGAAATTCTTCGCGGGCGTTCTGGCTGCCGCCATGATGCTCACCGTCGGCGCAACCGCAGCGTTTGCGACGGCCGCAAGTGGTGATGCAATTAATAATGGTGGAAACTTTACGATTCCCAAAAACCTGACGGCAAATGAAACCGGAATGACGGTTCCGTCTGATACTGTCAACTTTACCATTATTGCAGAGAATGATGCAGCAAAGACTACTGGTTTGGCTCTGCCCACGATTACTTCTGCAAATGTTAATAATGGAACTGGCAATATCGCCGTTTCACTGCCGACTTACTCGAAAGTTGGCGAGTACGTTTATACGATTACTGAAAGTGAAGGTAATGTTGCTGGTGTGAATTACAGCACCGCAACTTACAAAATGCACGTTTACGTTGTGAACTCTGATGCTGATAATACTCAGGGCAGTGTGTTGCAGTGCAAGGTTCGTTTTGATAAGGTTACCACTGGCGAAAATGGCGAGACTACCGACAAGAAAATTAGTTCTATTGAAAATACCTATGATGCAGGTACTCTGACTGTGACCAAGAAGGTTACCGGTTCTATGGGTGATCGTGATCAGGCATTTAGCTTTGATGTTACTTTTACCGCACCTACTGGTAGGATTTTGAAGAGTGAAGTAACGGTAGGAGGTACTGCTGAAGCAGTGACGGCTGGAACTGGTTGCACATATGCTGATGGCAAGATTACTTTTGCTGAGAATGCTACCACCGCAACGGTGTCCTTTACTCTGACTGATAGCGATTCTATTGTATTTACGAACGTTCCGAACGGCGTGACCTATACCGTTTCTGAGGCTAAGTTTGGCGATTATACCACAAAGGTTGGTCTGGATAATGCAGCTGCAACGAGTGTCGCAGTGAATGATGACAATAAGATTGTTTCTTCTGGCACTTTCAGTGTATCTGCTCAGAAGAGCGCCTTGAGCGTGAACTATATCAATAACAATGGTGCTCTTGTTGACACCGGCGTTATCCTCGACAACGCTCCTTACATTGCACTGCTGGCCATCGTTGCCATTGGTGGTGTGGCCCTGATGCTGAACAAGCGCCGCCGCGACGAGGAGTAATTGCTCGCGGTAGATTAAACCCCACCGTCATCCCTTGCGGGATGCCACCGCCCCTAGTAGGGGCGGCCTTGGCAAAACCGTGAAGCTTTGCGCCATGCCAAGGGCCCCCCTATTAGCGGGGGCTGGCACGCGAAGCATGACTGGGGGGGTATCTCAGCACAAACCTAACGAATAACCACTTATTTGAATTTGCTTAACCGGAGGTGGGCTGTATCAACTGGCAGAGAAAAGCGTTGAGGGCAGCCGACTTTCTGGTGAGCACGGTGGTCGTGCTGTTCCTGGTGGTCGCCGGGGCGTATTCAGCCTATGCCCTGTGGGACAACTCGCAGGTGTACGCCGCCGCAGACAATGTTCAGGCAGAGCTTCTGCAGTTCAAGCCCAAGGCGGGCGCGGATAACGGCGCGAGCTTTGAGGAGCTGCTGGGCATCAACCCGGATGTCTGCGCGTGGGTCACACTGGACAACACCGCCATTGACTACCCTGTGGTACAGGGCGAGGACAACTTTACCTATGTGAACACCGATGTCTACGGTGATTTCTCGCTGGCAGGCAGCATCTTTCTGGATGTGAACTGCGACAAGAACTTCACCGACCCTTACTCTCTGCTGTATGGTCACCACATGGAAGAGAGCAAGATGTTCGGTGATCTGGATCTCTACAAGGACGCAGAGTTCTTTGCAGAGAACACCACCGGTGAGCTGATCCTGCCCGACCGCACCTATGATCTTCAAACCTTTGCATGTCTGCTGGTTCCAGCGTCTGAGAATGCAATCTTCGATCCGCAGCGCTGGGACAGCGACCTGCAGGGGTTGTACACCTTTGCGCAGGAGAACGCCCTGAACCTGAACACCGAAACGCTGGCCGCCATGAAAGCAGCGGGCGATGACGCTCAGGTGCTGGCGCTGTCCACCTGTTCAACGGAGTTTACCGATGCACGCACCATTCTTCTGGCGTGGATGATCCCGTCCGCGTCGGATTCATAAAGGAGAGGATGAAATGAGGTTCCGTAAAATCGCGGCAGTACTCCTGACGCTTGCGTTGGGGTTCTGCCTGTGTCAGCCGGCGGCATTTGCGGCCACCGCGGCTGACCAGCATACACAGCTGCAGGAGCTTCCGGTTTCCATTCAGTCCACGGGGGAAACACCTCTCCCAAAGGAAACACTGACTGTGGAACTTGAGGCTGTGGACAATGCGCCCCTGCCCGAGGTGACCACTCTGGAGATCACCGACGGAGAGACCGGCAGCTTTGGCCCCATCAGCTACACCAAGCCCGGCTATTACGTTTACACCGTGCGCCAGCGCGCCGGTGTCAACACCCGCGGCACCTACGATGAAACCGTGTACTATCTGCGCGTTTCCGTGGTGTGGGACAACGACAAGCTGGTGGCCCGGATGGCCGTGCACACACAGGCCGACCTGATGGACGAAAAGGTGAGCAGCATCACCTTCAACAACAGCTACAAGGCCATCGAGACCCCGTACTACCCGGACCCGTATGACCCTGATCCTGTCACCCCGCCCACCCCTTCCACGCCAGAGAACCCGGCCCCGGCAGATGCCCGCCCGACCGTGACTGAAACCACCACCCCTAGTGCACCGGAGCCCACCGCCCCGGCCAGCGTGGTGGCGGATGCCCGCCCGGCCGAAGGCCCCAAACTGATCCAGACCGGTCAGCTGAACTGGCCCATACCTGTTCTGACGGCAAGCGGTCTGGTGCTGGTGGCCGTGGGTGCCTACCTGATGGAGCGCAGCAAGAAACGTGAAAAGAATGCGTAAAGTATCCCCCGGGCTTGTCTGCATCGTGCTGGGTGTGGTGCTCCTGCTGGCGGCTGGCGGCCTGTACGCCTACAACCGCTACGAGGATGCCCATGCCGGTGCCGAGGCCCAGACCGTGGTGGCCGACCTTCAGCAGAAGGTGGAGACCCCGGAACCGGAGGCAGAGAGCGGCCCCCTGGACCCCGAGCTCCCGGTGGTGGAGATCGACGGCAACGAATATGTGGGTGAGATCTCCATTCCCGCCATCGGCATTGACCTGCCGGTGATGAGCGAGTGGAGCTACCCCCGCCTGAAGATCGCCCCCTGCCGCCAGTTCGGCTCTTCCCGCACCGATGATCTGGTCATTGCGGCGCACAACTACGAGAGCCATTTCGGCAAGCTGACCTCCCTCACAGCGGGGGACAGCGTCACCTTCACCGATATGGACGGCATCGTGAATGAGTACGTCGTGAACAAGGTCGAAGTGCTTGACCCCCACAGTGTGGAGGAAGTGGAACACAGCGGCTACGCCCTGGTGCTGTACACCTGCACCTATGGCGGCAAAACCCGTGTCACCGTCTTCTGTGATCGTGCATCGTAAAAATCAAGGCTGAAAAACAAAAAGAAGCCCCGACATTCGTCGGGGCTTCTTTTTTACTATGTGGGTACTCCCTCCGTCATTGCTGACGCAATGCCACCTCCCTCTCAGAGGGAGGCTTTTCGCTGCCGTAAGGCTCCCTCTGAGAGGGAGCTGTCGCCGGAGGCGACTGAGGGAGTTACTGTTTTTTCCACCGCCGCATCACGCCCATGCCCAGCGCATAGGGGCCGGTGTGCACGGCAATGGTGCAGCCGATCTGCAGCAGGACAACATTGCACTCGCAGGTGGGGTACTTGGCGCGCAGGGCGGCGCGGGTCTGCATCCAGAGCCGCTTGCCCTCGTCGGCATCGTAGCCGTAGCCCACCGTGATGCAGTAGTCATCAGGTGTGCCGTTGTGTTCGGCCAGATAGGTCATCAGCAGGTCGAGGGCCTTCTCAAAGCTCTTCTGGCGGCCGCGGGCCACGCCAGCGGAGAAGATCTCGCCCTCCTTGAACAGGATCATGGGTTTGATGCCCAGAATGTTGGCGGCACGGCCCGTGACTTTGCCGATGCGCCCGCCCTTGATGAGGTAGTCCAGATTACCCACCGTGAAGAAGATCTGGTTGGTGATCTTTTCCGCTTCCAGCCAGGTCACGGCCTCGTCCAGCGTACAGCCTGCATCCCGCATGGCCACCGCGTTTTCCACCACGATGGATTCGGTCACGGTGGCGGCGGTGCTGTCAATGACCTCGATCTTAGCATCGGGGAAATCCTCCAGCACCAGCTCCCGGGCGTTGCGGGCACTGCCCACGCAGCCGCTCATCTTGCTGGTAAAGCAGATGCAGAGCACCGGGCGGCCCGCCTCGGCATGGGCCCGGAAGGCGGTCTCAAAATCCTCCAGAGAAGGCAGGCTGGTCTTGGGGTAGGCCGCGGGGTTATCTACCATGAACTGGTAGAAATCGCGCACGGCGATCTCCTTGCCTTCCTTGCGGTAGTGCTCACCGTCCAGCGAGACATAGAAGGGGATGATCTCAATATTCAGCGTTGCGGCCGTCTCAGGGGTCAGGTCACAGGCGCTGTCCGTGATGATATCAAACATAGTCACGTTTCCTTTTCAATGCGGCGGGTTCTGTGGCGCGGATCAGACGTTGTGGTGGATGTAGGCCTCACGCTCGGCACCCACGGAGATGTAGGTGATCTTGCAGCCAATAGCCTTTTCCAGATATTCAACGTAATCGCGGGCTTCCTGGGGCAGATCCTCCCACTTGCGGGCGGCAGTGATATCGCAGTGCCAGCCGGGCAGATACTCCACCACGGGCTGTGCGGTGTCCAGAGCCTCGCCCATGGGGAAGCGCTTGGTGATGGTGCCGTCGGTCAGCTTGTAGCCGGTGACCATGGGGATCTTCTCCATGTAGTCCAGCACGTCCAGCAGGGTCAGGGCAACCTCATCGCAGCCCTGGCAGAACACGCCGTAGTGGCTTGCCACCAGGTCGATGGGGCCAACGCGGCGGGGACGGCCGGTGGCTGCACCGTACTCGTGGCCAGCCTCACGCAGGGCGTGCTTCTCTTCCTCGGTCATGGCCAGCTCAGTGACAAAGGGGCCGTCGCCCACGCAGGAGGAGTAAGCCTTCATCACGCCGATGCTGTTGGTCAGCTTATGGCCCGGGATGCCTGCGCCGATGGGGGCGTAAGCGCCGATAACGTTGGAGGAGGTGGTGTAGGGGTAGATGCCGAAGTCGATGTCGCGCAGAGCGCCCAGCTGGGCCTCGAACAGCACCTTCTTGCCGGCGGCATCTGCGTCAGCCAGATACTGGCCCACGTCGCAGATGTAATCCTTGAAGATGGCGGCATACTTCTCCAGCCATGCCCACATCTCGTCCACGCTGATGGGGGCGGAGTGGTAGCTGCCCTCCATCACCAGGTTCTTGGAATCCACCATGGTCACCAGGCGCTTCTTCACGCTGTCGTCCAGGTGGAGCAGGTCGCCCATGCGCAGGGTCTTCTTCATGTACTTGTCACCGTAAGTGTAGGCGATGCCGCGCTTGGTGGAGCCGAACTGTGCGCCGGTCTTGGCCAGGCGGGCCTCTTCCAGGCCGTCCTGATCGACATGGTAGGGCATGGTGATGGTGGCCCGGTCGGAGATCTTCAGGTTATCGGGGGTGATGGAAATGCCCTGCTCCCGCAGCTTGTTGATCTCGCCGTCCAGATGGTGCGGGTCGATGACCATACCGTTGCCCATCACGCAGACCACGTTGGGGCGCAGGATGCCGGAGGGCAGCAGGTTCAGCACGAACTTGCCGCGCTCGTTCTTCACGGTGTGGCCTGCGTTGTTGCCGCCCTGATACCGTGCAACGATGTCATACTCCTGGCTGATCAGATCGACCATGCGGCCCTTGCCCTCATCGCCCCAGTTGATACCCGTAATTGCAGTAAGCATAATAAATGACCTCTTTATCATTTTTTCAAAAGACAGCCTTTTCCGTGCACCTTGCCCGGGATACGCCACCTTGGGAATCTGTACCGCCCGCGGAAATGTCCGCAACAATACAATCATAGTATAGCACGAAACGCGGAACAAAAAAAGAGGGAAGAAATACTTTTCTCTCAATTATCCGCCAGGCGCTCCTCTTCGTGATGCTGCTTTAGTTCTTCTTCCCCAGCTTGTGCACAGTGCCATCCGGCTCTTTGATCGAGGTGTTGTTCAGCTGGGCGCGCAGGCTGGCCTTTACGTCCGCAACATACTCCTGCCGCAGGGCCTGCTGCTCTGCCTTTTCGGCATCGGTCAGGCCGGTGGTCTTGCTCTTTTTTGCCAGCTCGTTGATACGGGCGATCTTCTCGTTTGTCATCGCAGTTCTCCTATTAGATAAAATGTGATATAATATGACCGGGATGCCCCTTCCGGCAGCTGCAGCTCTTTTGGCGAGGCAGCAGGAGGGAGCTATTTGAATCAAAGCAAGTATAACAAAGGATGAAACCGATGTCAAAACAGTTGAATTTTGCACAGCAGATGGACGAAGTGTTGAAAACGCTGGGAACGCAGCGGCCAAAGCTGCTGCTCCATGCCTGCTGCGGGCCCTGTTCCAGCGCCGTGCTGGAAAAGCTGTGCCGGTATTTTGAGATCACGGTGCTTTACTATAACCCCAACACCTGGCCTGCAGAAGAATACCACCGCCGGGGCGAGGAGCTGAAAAAGTTCGTGGCGCAGGCGCACCCGCTGGGGGTCACGGTCATCGAGGACCGCTACGACCCGCAGGAGTTCTACACGGCTGTGCAGGGACTGGAAAACGAGCCGGAGCGGGGCGGGCGGTGCACCGTCTGCTACCGTTTGCGGATGCGCAGGGCGGCACAGTACGCAAAGGAGCACGGCTTTGATTGGTTTACCACCACGCTCTCCATCAGCCCCCACAAGGATGCTGCCCGCATCAATCAAATCGGGCAGGAGCTTGAAGCCGAATTCGGCATCAGGCACCTGCCCTCGGATTTCAAAAAGCAGAACGGCTACCTGCGCTCCCTCCAGCTTTCGGAGGAGTACGGGCTTTACCGTCAGGATTACTGTGGGTGTGAGTTCAGCGCAAAGGCGAGGGGGTGAACCGCTCAGTCGCCTGCTGCTTGCCTCTCCTGCCAGGAGAGGTGGCATTGCGAAGCAATGACGGAGAGGTTTACTCCTCACGCATTCTGGACACCAGAATTGCAAAGACGATCAGCCCTACGCAGGGCACGATGTTGGTTGCCATACCAACAGCAAGACCGGCGCTTTCAGCTACCTTGCCGATGACCCAGGGCATCAGGATCGCGCCGCTGGATGCCACCGGCAGCATGATGCCCATGCTGGTCACGGTGGTCATTTTACCGGCGCTGGCCACGGCGGTGGGGTTCATACCGGCCATGGAGAAGGCAAAGGCGAACAGCAGCAGGATGGCAGGCAGTTGGCTGTGGGTCTGCATCATGGCAAAGTAGAAGGCAGTGCAGAAAACAGCCATAAACACCATGGCCTTGCGGGGCTGTTGGAGCGGGAACACAAAGGCGATGAGCAGGCGGCCGATCAGGGTGGCACCCCACATCACGGTGACGGTATAGGCCGCCAGCGTGCCTGCAATGATGCCGCTGTCCTTGAAGTAGGTGACCATCCAGCCCACAACGCTCTGCTCGGCGGCGTTCTGGCAGAACAGCAGGCCGGTGAGCAGCCAGAAGCGGGAGGAGCGCAAAAAGTTCCAATCGGTGACAGCTTCTTTGGCCTTGGCGCGGCCTGCCATGGGGGTGAACAGGTATACCAGCCAGAGCACCAGACCCAGCGCCGCCAGTGCCAGCACGGCCAGCGTGGTGCTGACCCTGGCCGCGGCAGAGATCAGAAAGGGGCAGAGCAGGGCACCGCAGGCGTAGCAGGCGTGCATGGTGTTCATGCCCCGGGTGCGGTCTGCAGAGTTGCCGCTGACAAGGATGGTGCAGGTGTTCAGGACACTGCCCTTGGCAATGCCTACAATGAAGAAGGCCAGCGCCAGCAGAATGGGCAGGCCGGTCAGGCCCATCAGGCCGTAGCCCACCGCATAGCCGATGGTCAGCAGCAGGACGCTTGGCTTCATGCCCATTTTTCCCACCAGCGCACCGGCCAGCAGGCCCGCCAGCAGGTTGCCGATGCTCAGCAGGCTGAGCAGGGTGCCGGTCATGCCGTAGGCAAAGCCGTATTCTTCCTGCAGCAGGCTGACCACCACACCGCTGGAAATGGTGCAGATGCCGCTGAAAAAGAAGGTGACGAAGCCCGCGTTCCGCAGGCGGGTGTTCCGTTGTTCCATAGGGTTCTCCTTGCAGTATTCGGGGGCGCAGTGCCCGTAGTTGCTTTTATTAAAGCATATTCTGGTCAGAAAGCAAGGGATGTTGAGCCAACAGAAGCAAAATCAGCGCCCAGTGGAAGCGCCCTGCCGTTCGGTGGGGCGCTTCTGAATTTTATTTTGCGTCTCCTATTGACAATGATCGAATCGTGCGTTATGATATTGTACGGCATCAAACAGTTCTAAAGAAAACAGTCCTGTCACAAACAATTCAAAAGGGAAACCATTATGCACGATGAAAGCACCAAGCAACCCTGCTGCAACCCCCCATGGGAGCCACCGCAGGTCATCCCGGCACAGGTGCGCCGGGTGAACAACCTGATCTTCCGCAAGATCAACCAGTTCCATCGGGAGAACAACGTGGACAACGTGACCCCCATGCACGACTGGATCATGAGCTACCTCTACTGGCACAAGAACGACCCCGTGTACCAGCGCGATATCGAACGGGAGTTCTCCATCACACGCTCGACCGTGACGAACATCCTGCAGCTGATGGAGCGCAAGGGCTACATCGAACGCCAGAGCGTGCCGCAGGATGCCCGGCTCAAACGGCTGATCCTGACGGAAGAGGGGGTGCGCGTCCATGAAAAGACGATGCTCTCCCTGCACCAGACCGATGAGTTTGTGGCCGGATTGCTGACGGAAGAGGAAAACGCAGAGCTTCTGCGGTTACTGAACAAGCTGCGCAAGGGGCTGGAATGACCCCTGCAAATAAACTTCAGGAGGATTACAACAGATGATCAAAAAACTTGTGTCACATCTGGGCGAGTACAAGCGCGCCGCGATCCTGACACCGATCTTCTCTGCTCTGGAAGCCATCATGGATGTGCTGCTGCCCACCATCATGGCCGTGATCATTGACCAGGGCATTGAAAAGGGCGATATGAACGCCGTTATCAAGTACGGCCTGCTCACCTTCCTGGTGGCGGCCATTGCCCTGCTGCTGGGCGTGCTGGCCGGCAGGTTTGCTGCCACGGCATCCACCGGCTTTGCAGGCAACCTGCGCGATGCGATGTATGAGAACATCCAGCATTTCTCGTTCTCCAACATCGACAAGTATTCCACGGCCGGTCTGGTCACCCGTATGACCACCGACGTGACCAACCTGCAGAACGCGTTCCAGATGATCGAGCGCATGTGCGTGCGTGCCCCCGTCCATCTGGTTTTCGCGCTCATCATGGCCTCCATGATCAGCCGCTCGCTGACCATGGTGTTCCTGGTGGCGATCGTGTTCCTGGTGGCAGTGCTGGCAGGCATTATGGTTCCCACCTTCGGCATCTTTGACAAGGTGTTCAAGAACTACGATAACCTGAACGCCTCCGTGCAGGAGAATGTCTCGGCCATCCGCGTGGTCAAGAGCTTTGTCCGGGAGCACTTTGAGAACGAGAAGTACACCAAGGCCTGCGAGAGCCTGTACAAGCAGTTCGTCCACGCCGAGAGCCGTCTGAGCTTCAACAATCCCGCCATGCTGGTCTCTGTGTACGGCTGCAACATCGCCCTGAGCTGGTTCGGCGCACATTATGTCCTGAATGGTGCGATCACCACCGGCCAGCTGAACGCCCTGTTCGGTTACATTATGAACATCCTGATGGCCCTGATGATGCTGAGCATGGCCTTTGTGATGATCGCTATGTCCGCCGCTTCTGCCCGCCGTATCGTGGAAGTGCTGGACGAGACCACTGACCTGCCCCCGGCAAAGCAGCCGGTGCAGCAGGTGGCAGACGGCAGCATTGAGTTTGACCACGTTACCTTTAAGTATAAGCACGGCTCCGGCCAGCCTGTCCTGAACGATGTCACCTTCAGCATCCGGCCGGGCGAGACGCTGGGCATCATCGGCGGCACCGGCAGTGCAAAATCCAGTCTGGTGCAGCTGATCCCCCGCCTGTATGATGCCGAGACCGGCTCTGTCAAGGTGGGCGGCGTGGACGTTAAGGATTACAGCCTGGATGTCCTCCGCCGGGAAGTCTCCATGGTGCTGCAGAAGAACGTTCTGTTCAGCGGCACCATCCTCGACAACCTGCGCTGGGGCGATGAGAACGCCAGCGAGGAAGAGTGCATCCGGGTGGCCAAGCTGGCCTGCGCCGATGAGTTCATCGAGCGCTTCCCCGACAAGTACAATACCTGGATCGAGCAGGGCGGCTCCAACGTGTCCGGCGGCCAGAAGCAGCGCCTGACCATTGCCCGCGCGCTGCTGCGCAAGCCCAAGGTGCTGATCCTGGACGACAGCACCAGCGCCGTGGATACCGCCACCGATGCCAAGATCCGCAAGGCCTTCCGGGAGGAGATCCCCGGTACCACCAAGATCATCATTGCACAGCGCATCTCCTCCGTGCAGGATGCAGACCGCATCCTGGTGCTGGACAACGGCCAGATCAACGGCCTGGGCACCCACGAGGAGCTGCTCAAGACAAACAAGATCTATCAGGAAGTTTACAACAGCCAGACCCAGGGCGGCGGCGATTTTGACAAGCAGGGAGGTGAGCAGTAATGGCACAGGTGAAAGAAGTAAAGGGCCCCGGCCCCCGTAGGATGGGCGGCCCCAAGCCGAAGGTCGAGAACCCGGGCAAGCTGCTCAAGCGGATCATGGATGAGGTGTTCAAGCACTATCTGCCCCACTGCATCCTTGTGCTGGTCTGCATCATCGTCAGCGCGCTGGCAAATGTGCAGGCAAGCCTTTTCCTCAAGACCCTGATCGATGATTACATCGTCCCCATGACCAAGCAGGCCACGCCGGACTTCAGCCCGCTGGCAGGCGCACTGGTGCGCATCGGCTGCATCTATGCCATCGGCGTGCTGGCCGCATGGCTCAACGCCCGCATCATGGTCAATGTGACCCAGGGCACCCTGCGCAACCTGCGCGTCCAGCTTTTTACCCACATGGAAAGCCTGCCCATCCGGTATTTTGACTCCCACCCCCACGGCGACATCATGTCGGTGTACACCAACGATGTGGACACCCTGCGCCAGATGATCAGCCAGAGCATCCCCCAGCTGGTGTCCAGCGCCATCACCATCGTGTCCGTGTTCACCAGCATGTGCCTGATGAGCTGGCAGCTCACCGTTGTCACCATGCTGATGGTGACCCTGATGCTGTTCTGCTCCAAGAAGATCACTTCCATGAGCGGCAAGTACTTTGTGGCCCAGCAGAAGGATCTGGGTAAGGTGAACGGCTACATCGAAGAGATGATGGAGGGCCAGAAGGTCGTCAAGGTGTTCACCCACGAGCAGAAGGCTCTGGATGGCTTCCGGCAGCTGAACGATAAGCTGAAGGAAAGCGCCAAGCAGGCCAACAACTACGCCAACATCATCATGCCCGTTACCGCACAGCTGGGCAATATCAGCTATGCAGTCTGTGCTCTGGCGGGCGCAGCCATGGCCGTTGGCAATGTCGGCGGCATGACCCTGGGTACCGTGATGGCCTTCCTGAGCCTGAACAAGGGCTTCAATATGCCCATCAGCCAGGTGTCCATGCAGGCCAACAGCGTGATCATGGCACTGGCCGGTGCGGAGCGTATCTTCAAGATGATGGACGAGACCAGCGAGGCCGACGAGGGCTATGTCACCCTGGTCAACGTCAAGTATGGCAAGGATGACGAGCTGGTGGAGACCACCGAGCGCACCGGCATCTGGGCCTGGAAGCATCCCCACCACGACGGCACCACCACCTACCACAAGCTGGAAGGCGACATCACCTTTACGGATGTCGATTTCGGCTATCTGCCGGGCAAGACCGTCCTCCACGACATCAACCTCTATGGCCGTCCGGGCCAGAAGATCGCCTTCGTCGGCTCCACCGGCGCCGGCAAGACCACCATCACCAACCTTATCAACCGCTTCTACGACATCCAGGACGGCAAGATCCGGTACGATGGGATCAATATCACAAAGATTCGGAAACCGGATCTCAGGCAGTCTCTCGGCGTTGTTCTTCAGGATGTGAATCTCTTTACGGGTACGGTTATGGAGAATATCCGTTATGGAAGACTGGATGCCACTGATGAAGAAGTAAAGGCTGCTGCGAAGGCGGTTCATGCCGATGAGGTAGCCGAAAAGCTTGACAAAGGTTATGACAGTGACGTAGGTGAAGGCGGCGACCGTCTCTCCACTGGAGAAAAGCAGCTTATTTCCTTTGCCCGCGCAGTACTGGCAGATCCTGCCATTTTCGTTCTGGACGAAGCAACTTCCTCTATCGACACCAAAACCGAGCAGCTGATCCAGCAGGCCATCGACCACCTGCTGCGGGACCGGACCTCCTTCCTCATCGCCCACCGGCTGTCCACCGTGCGGAACGCGGACCGCATCGCGGTGATCGAGGACGGCCGGGTGGCGGAGCTGGGGCGGCATGATGAGCTGATGGCGAAAAACGGCGCTTATGCCCGGTTGGTGCGGACACAGGAACTGCGCCATGGATAAGAGCAAGCTGCTGGACCAGTGCGGCGCTCTGGGAGAGGACCGGACGCTGCTGGCCCGGGTACTGGATCGGGCCAAGCAGGCATCAGAGCGGAATATCCCGGCGGCAACGGACTTTTTAAGCCCCGCCCAGCAGGCGCAGGCCGCCGATCTGCTTCATGCGGCGGGAATTCCGGAAACAGCATATATCCGCTGGGGCGGCTATGACGGCGCGGAACGGGCGGTGCTCCTGTTCCTGCCGGATTGGATGGACCCTTCGGACGCCGGAACGTACAGCCCCATCCGGTGTCTGCGGGCGGCCTTCCGGCCGGACGACCGGCTGAACCACCGGGACATCCTGGGCAGCCTCATGGGTATGGGCATCGTCCGGGAGAAGGTAGGGGACATTCTGGTGTCCCCGGAGAGTGCGGACCTGATCGTGCTGGACACGGTGGCGGATTTCCTACTCTCCAGCTGGAACAGCGCCGGCCGGGCGAGGCTGACGGTGACGGAGATCCCCGCCGCCCACCTCCACATCCCGGAGGTGCGGTGCGAGGAGGTGCGGGACACGGTCAGTTCCCTGCGGCTGGATGCGGTGTGTTCCACCGGTTTTCGGATGGCGAGAGGGAAGGCGGTGGATATGATCTCTTCCGGCCACGTCCAGGTGAACTGGCGGCCCTGTACGAAGGCGGACAAGCTGCTTACAGAGGGGGACACGGTCTCCGCCCGGGGATTTGGAAAATTTCAG
>ERZ826051.1863-NODE-1863-length-17841-cov-6.174463_pt1 | contig 17841 bp, 17 predicted proteins | sample MGYA00519928_ERZ826051 | MGnify/ENA primary metagenome ERZ826051 (study PRJEB31778, sample SAMEA3449219) | human gut metagenome | biome: human gut; feature: human-associated habitat; material: faeces | place: United Kingdom | collected 2010/2012 ...
AACTTTATCAAGACAATGCTTAAAGTTGGCAAGAATCATGACCAGTTAAAGGTTGTTTCAGACCAGATAGGAACTCCAACTTACACGTTTGACCTTGCTAAATTATTAGTATCTATGATTGTTACTGACAAATATGGATGCTATCATGCAACAAACGAAGGTGGCTACATTAGCTGGTGGGATTTCACAAAAGAAATCTTCAAACAGGCTACGGAAATGGGTTATGACAGATACAGTGAAAAAAACATTACTGTTACACCTGTCTCAACTGCTGAATACGGCGTTTCAAAAGCAAAACGTCCATTTAACAGCCGTCTCGATAAGAGCAAATTAGTTGAAAATGGATTCACTCCACTTCCAACATGGCAGGATGCTGTTAGCAGATATTTAAAAGAAATTGATATTGATAATTTATAAAAATATTATATTAAGGAGTAATTAAAATGGGACAGATTAAAGTTGAAAAAAATGCCGGTGGAATTGAAGGATTATGTGTCATTGAACCAACAGTTCACGGTGATGCAAGAGGATACTTTATGGAAACATACAATCAGAAAGATATGCACGAAGCGGGACTTGATATGGTATTCGTACAGGATAACCAGTCAAGCTCAACTAAAGGCGTTCTTCGTGGACTTCACTTCCAAAAAGAATTTCCACAGGGAAAACTTGTTAGAGTAGTAAAAGGTAGCGTATTCGATGTAGCTGTAGACTTAAGAAGCAATTCTGAAACATACGGCAAATGGTTCGGTGTTGAATTAACAGAAGAAAATAAAAAACAGTTCTACATTCCTGAAGGATTCGCTCACGGCTTTCTTGTACTTTCAGATATTGCAGAGTTCTGCTATAAATGTACAGACTTCTATCATCCTGGTGATGAGGGTGGTCTGGCTTGGAACGATCCTGAAATCGGAATTGAATGGCCACAGCTTGTAGGTGAATATAACGGAACTGCAAACGGTGAAGGATACAAATTAGAAGACGGAACAGCACTCAACTTAAGCGATAAAGATAAGTTATGGGTTGGATTGAAGGATACATTTAAATTCTAAGAGTAACTGTTTATATGGATAAATCAGGGCTGGCGTAATGCCAGCCCTGATTTATTTTTCAAATAGTCAATAATTACATAATTAAAAATCTCTTAGCTTTTTAGCTAAACTAAATGGGATAATTTCTTTGTCCTTTGTTTCAGTATACGCAATCTCTTGATGCATATACTCCACAATATCTTGTGATTTATATTTACCAAATTTGTTTATTACCGAATCTAATACATCCCTTTCTTCTTTGGATAAAATATTTTCATCAATATGCTCATTAGCAAGAAAGTGATATTTTGTCATTTCAAATCCTTCCTCTTCCTTCATACGAACATTCTCTAACCCTACTATTTTATAATGACCAACAGGTAATGCTCCCATATTGTCATGACAATATACCAAACCTGTTATCGTATTATCATATTTCTTAAAATATTTTGAATCACCAAACCAAAGCATTTTCATTAATTTTACTTTAAATAAATTATCAACTCTCCTTGCATAATATGAAATGACAGCTTCTAACTTATCAATATTTAGCAAAGTGTTTCCATTTTCATCACATGGCTCCTGATAATTTACATATTCACTTTCTAATGATTCACGAGACAAAAATTCCCTTCCCGTGGATTCAAGGTTTTCCGTTATTTTTTGACGAATACTAATTATTTTTTCTTTAGAGAATTTAGCCTCGTTTTTTTGTAATAATTCAAGTGTCGCCTTAGGATTTTCTCTAACTATTCTAAGCATATTATCATAAGCCTCATCTTGAATAGCCTTACTTTCATATCTTGAAATTGTTGCCTCACCCCATCCTAGTAATCTAGCTAAATCAACTTGAGATAGTCCATACATTTCTCGTATTGCAACAATTTGGGCAGATGTTAATAAACCATGTGACTTTCTATATGCATTTCGGGCATTCAAAAGATTATTATTCTCCATCTTTCCAGTTGCAAATTCATTCTCTTCCTCATTACTATTAGCACAAAAATAATATGATTCCACATAATTAACTTCTTCACCTTTAATGATTATCTTAGCTACACGTGTCCTTTCTTCGATTTCGTGAATCTTATCACATAATGGGCACTCCATACGGATTCTTCTAATAAGATTGCTTGTTTTCATTGCTTTTCTCCTTTTTTTCTTAACTATGTCGTCATTATTTGTATGGGAATGGCATTGTATGCTTCGCATAATGAAACGACAAACACAACACTTTTTTTGATTTTTCTCCTTTTATTTTAAGCTTGATATAAACAAGTCTATTATTAATGTCTTTACCGAAAACAAATAATAATGGTGGTTTGTCATCATCTTTATCTATTAATGTTTCCGAATACTCATCCAATGTTAATTCTTTTAGTCTTTCAACTATATCTGATTCGTCATAATCCAAATCCACCATAAGATATTCTGTTGAATATTCAATTTCATCCTTTTTTGATTTAACAACAATCATATCTTCACCTGTATTAAATTTTTCTGAATTTAAGATATCCTTTAGTTCTTTAGAGGATCGAATTAAGAAAACACCAAAGGATAATCCCAAAAGAGGACATTGGACCAATGAAAGAGGTCTATCTATGTATGTTCCCGTCGATTCCCAAACAGAAATTATCGCACTGCTAAAAACTTTCAATTTAAAAGGTATTAATTATATAGAAGCTATGGCTGATTTTCGTAATTGTAGCTTGAACACTGTATATCTCGAACATATGTCTATATTAAGATACATAAATTTTTCTGAATGTGATCGACTATGCGCAGACCATTGGAATACTATCAATTACTTAAACTGCTCTACATGGACAAGGAGTAAAGTAAGAAAGTATAGAAAATCCCCTTCTTTAAGTTGGCACGAACGAAATGATAGAATAACCTGAGATTTAGTACCTACTAAAATAAATGCATTTTTCTTACATCTTGGTGGAATCGCAGAATGTAAATATGCATACAAATACATAAACAAATAATAATAATTATCCAACCTCTCACCAAATTTAATTTTTTATATTTCTCAAATGCCCCATATATGTCATTTAAAAATTTTCAAGCTTCACCTTATTTTTGTTAACTAACGTTACTATTATGTACGGAATAATTCCAAGAACGCACAAAATACTTATCACTAAAAGTATTAATCCATTTTTAACATGCTTTTTCCAATTTTCTCCTTTTTTGTACAATTTTTTAAATAGAAATCTCCAAATACACTTTCCCTTCCTGTCAATAACAATATTCGTCAGCGCAATAATGTAAATATCAGAAAGAACTATATAAAGAAGAAAAATTACAAGCAATAACATTCCTCCCATTTGAAACAAAACATAATAAAAATAATCAGTATTTAAAAGTGTCATTATTATTCCTTTCTTAACAACACTTTGATTAAACAAATCCAAATTGATTTTTGACATAAATAGAGGTGTGTTAATAATTCCAATTAATATAGGAATACTAAAAATTGAAATCAAATTAAATTGTAATATTTCTTTTATATTTTGTCCATAAATTAATTTTGCTTTTTTGCTATTGTGATATGTAAATAAAGTTGCACTTTCTATAATTAATGCTGCCAATACTAACCCAACTTGAACTTGAAAACGATAGTTAGAATAAAAACTTGTAAGAATAATCGCTATAAAAATACTTATTCCAAACATTTCATCTCCCAAACAACTTGTTTTAGTTGATTTTTCATTTTTATTCTCTGAGATTATTATTATCTTTGGATTCTTTACTATCTCTTTCTGGTAGTTTGAGGCGTTTATTTTTCCACCCTTTGTGGCTAAATTTATTTGTCCTTCCTTTGTATCTATATTAATTTCCTTTTTAAAAATATTTATAATAACAGGTTTCTTATTATTGATTTCCTTGCTTTTTTCTATTACATTTTCATTATTTCTTTCCATCTAATCCCTCCGACTTCTTTATAATTTCTTTATTGCATTTAATATGAAATTGTATAATTTTTGAAAATTATCCCCTAATTCTGGAACACCATTAACACCCGTAATTATAGATGAAATAATGTTCAAATAATTTTTCAAGTGGCTTTTTTTAGGTGTTATTTCTTTGAACTCATTCTCAATCTTTTCTAACACGTCGATTATTTTTTCTGCGTATTCGCTATTTAGCCCATCAAGATTTTTTTCAATTCTGCCTAAAATAGTTTCTAATTCATTTGTTTTTATTTTGTTATTTTGTATTGCATTTATTTTTGCTTTATCTTTTGCAATATTAACCTGATTACCACTTATATTAATTATGGTATTCTTTTTATTCATATCTTATTGTCTCCCTTCTAATTTCGTATTTAGTTCTTTTAGAAATCTTTTTATTTGATAAAGTATTAATTCTTATTTTTAATCTCTAATCATTGCATCACACTATCAATTGATATTGTATCTATCAATTGATAGTGTGTCAAGCAATTTGAAATTTTATTTGTTATTTATATAACCTATTTTTCAAAAAAGCCCAGCTAACACCTCTTCCATTAAGGAATTTAGTATCAGCTAGGCTGTAAACTATCAATTCTTTCAATTATAAACATCGCAAACTATTTTGTTGTATGCAACTTATCTCTTCCCCACTTTAACGAACCTATGGCATCTGTACCTACCTCTGTAATATGTTCACCCGGATACTTATTTAAAAATTCACCCACCAAGTTTTGTGTCTTAATCTTGGATTTTTGTTAAAGTTTCAAAATACACTGTCTTAATTTCATATGTTGGCAAGTACTTTCCAAACTCTGTTTCCGTTGTCGATTCATTTCGTGTATTCGTTATCATTCCGAATTACACATGGACAAACATTTTCACGTACTAATGAATACTTATGATTATGAGGATGACCTTTTCAGACTTGATTAACGCTTATCATAAATCAGAACATGAAATTTTTCGTGAGTACGCTTCCCTTCTTGAAAATTTCAAAATCCAATAATTAATTCCTTTATCATGGTGGAAAAAATGGGTAATGGACTGATCTATGACAGTCGTTTGTCAAATGGTCCAATCGAATCCATTAACAGAAAAGTAAATAATTTAAAAAACTTGGTCGTGGTTTTCGCAACTTTGAACATTTTAGAAACCGTTTTTTATACGCAACAAGAAGCAAGCCTGTTTTAAACGGGGTAACTGATTATAATCCAGTTACTTATTATGCTGATTATAATCAGATTGTCAAACCCTCAATTACCCTTTATTTTTCAAATTCGCCTCTAATAATTATTTTAGCTATACGTATCCTTTTCTCAATTTTATAAATCTTATCACTCCATCCGACTTTTTCTAATAAGACTGCCTGTTTTTATTGCTTTCCTGCTTTGTTTCTATCATTTGTTCATTTTCACATTTTATTTTAATTTCGCTTAATGCAATTAAAACCGGCTTATATTTCTTTCTGGCTTTATTAACCTCCCTATAATACACACTCACAAAAATTATGCAAATAATCACAAAGCATATTACGCAAAACAATTGATAATTTATGACGTCTGCTTTTACAATTTCTTTAAATGTTAATATAAATCTTTTAGTTTTTAATTCGATATCACTCTCTATATTGTTATCTAATATATATGTAAATGCAACTGTCATAACAGATATAATTACTGCAATTGTTGACATCCAAAAGCCTGAAAAATTCAAGTCTATTTCTTTTTCTAAAACATATTGGTATGCAAGATATTTATTTCTATTATTACCAATTGTTTCTTTCATTCCGCTAATATATTTTTCTATTTTCTTCTCAATATCATTTTCGTCAACCTCTTCATCTACATTTTTTATCATAGTATCAATTTCATCTTTTATTGTATTTTTATTTTTTCGTGATTTCAATGCAAAAAAATAATAAATACTAATCGAAACACTTATTGAAAAGGTTAGTACGTTAATTATATTAATTTTACACCCAATCATGGTATTTATTACAACGTTCCCAATTGCAATCATTATGCCAGCATTCATTCCATTTGGGGAAGTCTGATGTACATTTTGTTTCTTCCCCAATGCTATACATCCATATAATTTTCCTTCTTGATAAGATAAATAGCATATTATAACCATTGAAATTATTATTTGACATTTACTAGTTTTTAACAAACTTAAAATTGGTAATTCTGTTGAAAATATAAACAACATAAATATAAAGAAAATAATTCCAAACTTATACTTATTAAATCCATTCTTTAACTCTCCCATCATATTTATGCCTCCCAATATTTATCTTTAAATTGGTATTCTTATTTCTACAATATTCTGTAAAAATATACGACGACACCGCCTTTTGAGCGGTGTCGTCAAACTTGTCAAGTGTTATTATCGTAACATTCTTTATCCGTTCCTATGTCTAAACTTGTAAATTATATAATAAACAAAGCCTCCGATGGTTCCACCCAAAGTATTATAAACTAAATCTGATATCTGAAAAGTTCCTAAATGGAACAATAACTGGGAAAACTCAATCATAAATGAAAAAATACCAACCGTCTTCGTTGCCTCCCATAAAATCTTTTTAAGACCTGGTTTGTCCCCAAGAAGTTCTTTTCTAAATGCCCATAAAAATAGAACCGCAAACGGAATAAATAACATAAGATTTTCGATTGCATCTGTGGTTAAATTTCCATTGATATCATATAATCCCCAGCCGCCCATAACATCACTTATTGGATTTGCCCAAATATCTCTATATAAAACTGTCCTTAATAAAATTATCATAGCGTAAAATATAAGCAAAAACACTCTTCTGAACTCACAACTTTTCTTAAAATAAGAAAACCAAGTCAGACAAATGCTTTTCACTATATTTTCCTTTTCCCACTTATGTTCTTTAGCATAAATAAATATAAACATTATAAAAAATGTGAGAAGTACTACAGCTCCAAATGGTTGATAGAGGGCTATGAGTATATTACTTATAATTTTTCTAATAATATCTTCCATTATACAATTCTCTACTCTATTAAGATTTTAACTCTTTATTTATTTGACTTATAATATTTTTCCACTGTATAATCCCTCCAGAAAGAGTCACTTATTTTATCCAAAACTAAATGACCATTCTCAAAAGCGTATGTTGGAGTACAACTACATTCACAATGAACTACTCCGCAACAGAAACAGTAAAAAGTTCTTGTGGACAGAATATATGGAAAACTGCCGTTCTAACGGCGATGAATCACTCATATATTCCCAGTTCCACTATCACATCCAGCAAGATGAGCAAAAAACGACGTACTACCATGCACATCAACCGCAAATCCAGTATCTCCCGCAACTACTTCTCCAGTTCTTCCTTTTTCGCCCTTGAGCCCTGACCTGCCATTGTGGTTTTCGCACTTCGTAGGAAAATAAAAGCCCAGAATAAGTTTTGAACTTCACACCCGAATAGATAACAACCACATACCACCGATTCTCCTCTGTCAGCTCCATTCTCAGTTTCTTTACTGCCCGATATCTCCGCTGTTGCTCTGCTCTGACACTGATTTTCTCTTTTTCTGCTGTACTTGGGAAAACACACCTTTCTCATATGGTAAATACATCTTGTCATATAACTGTATCGCACCTATCATTTCTAAATATAACTGTGTGTCGCTTTCAATTAACATTAGTTATGTAATGTGATAACACCACTTCCTCCAGAGCAATATACAGTATCACCAACAATCATATTTCCTGCATCACTAACTAAATAAGCCGCTAAGTTTGCTATTTCTTCCGGCATAATAAACCTTTTTGCCAAACTTCGTTCACTATAAAGATTGTCTTTCTCATCCTTATTTATCATGGGCGTAACCGTCGGTCCAGGTGCAATCGCATTCACAACAATACCGTACGGTATCAGTGTATCAGCTAATCCTTTTGTAAAACCATTTGCAGCCCACTTTGACATTTCATACGGTGTCCATGCCGGTCTAGCACCAGATGACGATGAAATGTTCAATATGTGTCCACGAATATGATTGTTTACCATATATTCTGACACAATTTGTGATACAAAAAACATCCCTCTAGTATTCGTATTCATAATATCATTATACTCTTTTTCATCTATATCCCAAAAAGAATGCTTTACACCAACTCCTGCACAATTGACAAGAATATCAATTTTCCTAGGGAATAATTCCCTAGCGACTGGTATTTTCTCTCTAATATCATTAATATCAGAAACATCCAACGTAACGTACTTTGCTTTTTCGCCTAGTATTTTAACGCAATTCTGTAATTTTGATTCATTTCTACCGGCAATTATTACTGCACATCCACTTTCCACAAATTTTTGTGCTATGGAAAAACCTATCCCGCTATTTCCACCTGTAATAAGTGCAACATGATTTTCAAGCAATTCGCTAGATGTTGCAACTTTCATAATTGGGACTTGCTCTTTGCGTTTTAAGAAACGAATGCCTTTTTTTATCTTTGTAATTAAATTCATTTTCCTAAAATCCTTTTAATCTTCTTTATTCCTTTCGGTTTAAGAACTTCTTTAGCTAAACCAACTATTTCACCCTTAATAACTTCACCTTGATTTTTCTTTATATTGCACAGTTCAACCATAGCAGTATTTTCGTTTTCACTATCTGTAAACACTTCAAATATTGCAGATTTTTCTCTCAGATTTGGGTCTATGAAATCTGGTAATATATCCAGGAATTCTTCTTTCGTTTCAGCTGAATAATACTCAAATCCCAAATCTTCTGCATAATGTTTAACGAGATTCTTCGATTTATTTCCATAATGCCCTGCGGCTGCAATATACGGATCGCAATCTTCTTCAAACTGCCTTCCTTGACTACCCGAAAGCCTAAATTCTGTTCCTCGACCATTATTAACTAAAAGGATACGAACATTATTTCCTATATTGTGGTTTCCCAGTGCATTCATATCATAGAAAAACGCTAGATCGCCAAGGACACAATAATGGAGATTTTCCTTATCTGTAAGTGCTGCGCCGATTATAGTCGATAGGCTTCCATCAATTCCAAATCCTCCCGTATTTGAAGATTCCACACACGACTGAGGAATTTCAAAGTAATTCCACGTTCTCAAACTGTTTAAAATTCCAAAATGTATAACGCTATTCTGTGGTAGCTTATCTGCCGTAACAGAAGCAATCCAAGCATTAGAAAATGGAATTTCAGGGATATTATTGCGGATATCGGAATTTTCATTTTGACATTCTCCATAAAATGTATTTTCCTCTTTAATCTCGACATTACTATAATGCTCGAAAAACTTTTCTTCTGTCATTTCAAAAACAACACGAAGCTTTTTATATGTATCCCTTATTTCTCCGTCTTCGCATACGCGCCAAACTTTTTTCATATTTACACCGTAATTAGATGCCGATATATTGCCAATATGAATCACAAAATCAGCTGACTTTATCACTGAATTAAAATAACGCTGTTGTGCAATTAGGTTTGCTAAAACACGGTACCTTCCCTTATAATTGCTACAATGATCACACAAAACAATCGCATTATGATTTTTGCAAAAATCGTCAACAGCCTTTGTTAACCTTGCAGACCATTTTACATGCGCTCCAACCATAATCGCAATTCGCGAATACTCTCCCAATGAAGGAAAATCATCTCCATAGCAAACTCGCGAAATCGATCTTATTTCCGGCAAGGGCTGTGTTGAGTAAACGCTACTATAATTAGTTTCAAGATTTATATGAACCGGGCCTTTTCCATGATGGTCAAGTTCCAAAATTGCTTTATTTGCCGCAACTATATCCGCCCATTCGCTTTCATAATCATGAACCAGCGGCATCTGAACAGACAATTTTGCGACATCACGTGGAAGCAACGTTCTATCTGTTACCTGATCAATATTATGTCCAATTCGTTCACTTCTCCGCGAAGAAGTGATAACCAATATCGGCAATTGACGATAATATGCTTCAGTTAGCGCAGGCATATAGTTTCTTGACGATGTTGCTCCTGTACAGCTCAAAGCTACAACCTCTCCACTTTCTGCTGCCAGCCCACATGCCATATAGGCCGCTGATCTTTCATCTGCTGCCGAGTAAATTTCGAAGTACGGATCATACTGCAAACTTGCAACAAAACAGATATTAGTAGCTCCTGGGCTTGCAACAACTTTTTTAATTCCATTTTTTTTCATGAGTGAAATGACAATTTGAGCATTCCTCTCATCAGTATAGCCTTTTTTCATGATTTTAACTTTTCTCCCTTCTAAAAACATATGAATTCATTATCAATAAATAGAATACTGACAGTATAATATAAACACTCCCTCCTAAGATAACTTCGATACCTAAACAAGATATAACTCCAAAGTGTATTGTCGACTTTACCAGCTCAATTAATTTATACATACCATAGCCAAATACACCAAAAGGTATTGATGTTACTATCACCCTAACTACGCTAAATTGATTTCGAATTATAAAAAGCATAACGGTACAATATATCACTTCCGAAAGAATAGTCGCCGTTTCCGCTCCTACAGCACCAAATCTTGGAATCATGATTGCATTAAACACAATATTACTACACGCAGCTATAATAGTAGAAAGTATTGTTCCTTTGTCCCGTTCATACGGAAGAAGACATTCTGAATTTATAATAATTCGGAAAGACTTTGGTAAAAGAATCAAACATCCCAACTGAACAACAATAATTGCATTTTTGAAGCCATCTCCTAAGAAAAACGGTACAAATTGATCTGAAACGGCCAACATACCAAAAAAACATGCAACAGCAAACCAAATCACACCATATAGTGTTCTGGCAACATATTTATCAATCACAATTTTTTTTTCACACTGTTTAACAAGCGATGATATTCTTGGAAACATTACATTAGCTATTGCAGATACACATGCCATTGGAACATTGATTATTTTTTCCATTGCCTCATAGTATCCTGTCTGTACCGTTCCAGCAAGCTGTCCTAACATAATCCTATCAGTATAATTAAAAATACTTGCTGCAACAACTGGTATAAAAAGGATGATATTAGGTTTGAGATTTTTTACTATGTTTTTAATCGGCACCAAACAAAAGTCAATATACTTTTTAGCACTAATAAGTAAGATGAAATTACTTATAGTTGCGCTTAATATCAATGTAAATGCATACAAATATATATCAGTTGGCTTTTTCACGAAGAGAATAATGACAATTGTACATATCACCTTTACCACAACATTTCTTGTGACTGTAACTTTAAAATTTTCTAGTCCAAAATACAGCCAACTAACATCGAACATTGTACCAACCAGTTGCAATCCCTGAACTAACAAAAGAACTTTGTATTTTTTTAGACATAAAAGGGTTGTTACATAGTATCCTAATATAACTATCAAAGAAAGAAACAATTGCAAGTAATATATTCCACAAAACGTCTTACTTACCATTGTACGATTTCCTTCTGCGTTAGCTTTTGATATTTCTCTTGTGCCATAATTATTAACTCCTAGTAGTGCAAAAATACTAAAATATGCAACAATAGAGTTGGTATACGAATATTGGCCAAGCCCATCTGCACCAAGACCTCTTGTTACTATTGGAGTTGTAATCAGAGGTAGCGCTATCGCTAATATTTGGTACGCCATTTGATAAATGATATTCTTCTTTGTATTTCCCATCGAAATTATATTATTACCTTTCTAAAAAAATAACGTCACCTAAGCAGTCTGCCATTTCCATATATTTTTCATATGCAATTTTTCTGCTTTGTCCAACTTTTTCATTCAGTTTCTCGACGTTATCTGCATACTGTTCCATTCGCATAACACTATCATTCAAATCCTGTTTTGTCAAATCAACACCTATATCATATTGGCAGTTTTCAAACAGACCTTTAAATTTACGACTGTAAGCAATCGGTATTACCGGAACTCCTGAAGAGAGTGCTGCTATGGTTGCGTGCATTCGTGCACCAATAAATACTTCTAATCTAGAAATAAATGATTTTGCTTCTACAGGTGTTTCGAACGGATCCATAAGAGTAGCCATCGGAAATATTTTTTTCATCTCACAGCAGGCCTGATAGTCTGCTCCCACATGTGAAATAAAATAGACACTATATCCTCTATCAATAAACAGCTGAACTGTTTTTATCATAAATTCTCGATAATCGCACTTGAGAGAAAACTTTGTTTCTGTCACTTCAACTTTATCGGGCCAAAGCAAACCAGAGATATTGATGCCTACACTCTTACTAAGCTTGTTTTCCTTTGTATATGGCAACCCAACAGCCAAATCCGTTCCTACATATACATCCTTATTGACTTTCATATCATCCAAATAGGTCTTAGATAATAAATCTCTTGAAAAAACACAATCTGCTTTTTGAATTGCTTTCTTTGCAATAAATTTAGTCAAAAGCTTTCTGTAAGGTCCATATGTTTGCGGTCCAAGAACCAATGGCACTCCCAATTTTTCGACTGTAATTTTATCTAATGTATATGAAATAAAACGGTTGAATCCGTAAATATCTGTAAAACTATCACCTTGTGTTAGGTCTATAATCAAATCGCATTCTGCAATTCTACTTTTACAAACATCATTCTCTTTTTTTTTATATAAACGTATAAAACGCGCCGACTTTTCTGAAATAACTCGATTTTGGCCAATAGTCAGCGTTTCCGCAAGTTTTTTCACCTTATCATTATCTGGATTTCTTTCAAAGATAATGTATTTATTCTCTACATTATGTTTTTTCGATTGCTGCTCTATCAAATTCAGCAAACTATATGTAAGTGCACAGCATCCCAAATTATCATTGTTTACCATGCACCCAAATAGTCCTATTGTTTTCTTCATGCCACTTTCCTCTCCACTGAACACTCTATATTATTTTCATTACTTATTCATCTTACTTTTATTTTTCATACTTTTTTAGCAGAACATAATAGGAATCCAATCTATTCTCTAAAAAGAACAATTTCCTTTTTATCAAATTAGGCATGCTCTTTTTGGTTGCAACACTTTCATTATGAATTATCTTCAGTTCAGGATAATACAATAATGTCAAATCATTATCACGACATGCCTTAGCTAGCAAATCCTCTTCACCATACAAAAAAGTTTCATCATTCAAACCATCAAGTGTATAAAGATTAGAAAACACCAAAAAACAACCATGTAATTCACACCCCAGAATTGGTTTTGAAATCAATGCAGCTTTTTTTATTGCAAATTTTCTCTTCACTCTATTCATGCAGAGATATAAAATGTTTAATCCTGGGGTCTTTATAATTTTAATTTGTTTTTTTGTTTTCACAATTTGCTGTAAAACTTTTTCTTTTGAATCAGGTTCATCGACCATAGGATTTGAATGCGCCGGCAAAACATCAGGGCCTAACACTGCAAAATGATATTTGCCAAATGCTTCATCTATCTTCATACAAAATGTTTTATCAACAATTAATGTATCGCTATTAATCATCGCAATATATTCGCATTTAATATGCTTTCTTATATATCTAAAGCCTAAATTATTTCCCTTTGCAAAGCCCAAATTTTGAGAACTTTTTATCAGTGTTACTGTTGTTTTTTTCTCCTCACAAAAAGCTTCTAGTTCATCAACTTCAGCTTTTTTAGATCCATTGTCAACAACAACAATATGATAATCTGAACAGTTCTTATCAATAGATTCTTCGCATAACATCAAATCATGCAAACTATTATAATTTAAAATTAAAAAAACGACATTATACATTATATTCTCCTACAACCATACTCCCACATTTCAATATTTCTTGAGAAAAAGCCCTCTTTAATCATTTCATATCCGATATTATCTTCAAACTTTTCCTTTCTTAATTCTGGAAAATCATTTTCTAACATATCAGCTACAACATTAAATGCGCTTTCAAGAACCTTCTTTTCTGCTATACTTGCCAATCTTCCTATTAGCAATGGACCGGTATGCCAAAGCAATAACTTGTAAAATTCTTGATTATTCATCTTGACATTCAGCCTTTTATTCAAATTAATACATTCATTAACAACCCACAAAGAATCAATACAGCAATAATTGTTCTTCTGCCTTTTAAACAAACTATTGTCACTAGTTCTAAAACAATATATAGGTTTTTTGTAATAAAATATTTCATTTGCTAATTGCCACACGGTCAAAAAAATATTTGTATCCTCGAACGCAAATCCGTCAAAGAAACATACATTCTGCCATAGAGAATAGTGATACATTTTTCCCCAAGGTGTTCCTGGACAATAATCATATTTTTTATTTATAGCTCTTAGAGACTTATTTATACCAATATCGCCTATCGGATATAATGTCATATGTAAATCACTCACATATCTGCCAACTGAGGATACAGATATACATCTATTATTGCCAATACAATCTTCTACAAATCCATTAAAATAGTTCTTTCTAACAAAATCATCACTATCTAGAAAAAAAATATATCTTCCTCTCGCTAATTCTAAGCCAGTATTTCGGGCGGCAGATGCTCCTTTATTGGGCTGGTCTACCAGTATCAATTGATTAAATTTTTCAAATGTATTAATTACATCAACAGAATTATCTGTTGACCCATCATTAATACAAATAACTTCATATGTGACTCGCAGTTTTGATTCGAGAATTGAATTCAGACATTTTCCAATGGTTTTTTCCGCATTATATACCGGAATAATAATTGATAAATCTATATTCCTGTTTTGTTTTCTCACAATTTTCATTTTAGGAGATCTATAAGGTCGAAATTTTTCCAACGTTTTATAACAATCACCAATTTCCATTTTTGAGCTATCAGAAAACTTTGTTGATAAAAGTTCTTGTTCATTGATAGGTTTAATTTTTTGTTTGCTCATTTTATATTTCAAGAACAAACTATAAGCTATGTTAAACATAATATTTCTCCTCTCTTTTCACCTATTCACCACTTAAGTCTTCATCAGAATTAAATCGCCTTTTCCTGTATTGCAGAGCACACACATATAACGGAAGACAAAGGACTGAACAAAAATACGTATAAAACATATTAAAAAAAGCATTAAAAAACCACAAAAGGACCAGGCATATAAATGGCACTGCATCTTTTTTTCTAATACTTTTAAGCGACTGCCAAACACTAGTAATATAGATGCCAAGTCCAAGAATACCGTGTGAAACTAAGCACTGAATAAAGTCGTTATGTGCCCACACCTTTCCTCCGAAAGCTTTTTGATTTATATCATAAACACAATTAAATCCCGAGCCAAAAACTTTCTCTAAAAAAGGAGCATTTCTAAAATGTTTGATATCAGCCACCCAGAATATACTTCGTCCACTTGTAATTGTTCCCCAATAATCAAAATAACTATTTTTTGTATCTTCAACTGAATTGAACTTATCCATCATTGAACTGTTTACTAATATTACGAATAGTGCCACAGCCACTGGAATCAAGGACAAATAGAATTTCTTTTTACTGTCTACAAAATAATACCACGCTATCATAAATGCACATAATTCTACCAGCATATAAGTTCTTGATCCACCCATCAAGATTGTAAATAAGGGTAAAATCGAATAATAAAAATACCGTCTCTCATCATATACCATCATAGCGCAGACAGCTAATCCAGATATAAAAATACCTGTTGGTCCAAATCTAAAGATGCTTTGGCAAAACGAGCCGAAATATCTTCCACCTCCCCACACAGAATTATAACTTGACGGTAAGAATAAAGACACAAAAACGCAAATTGTCCAAATATTCAATACACTTGTAACATAACCCTTGCTATTTAAGATATACTCTTTCACTTCATCAATATTATCCGTCATGAATATCAGATACACCATTGCAAATGGATAATAGTAGTATTCATTTGTGTTATACGCTATTCCATTTGTTTTAAATATTGCTGCAGCATAAACCAACAATATTGCCATAAAAAAGAATACTCTATCTTTTCTTATTCGTTTTACCAATATAGCCAAGAAAAAAAGCATCAAAAATGCAAATAGTATCTTATTTATTTGTTCTAATTTGCTTTGAAATAATGTTGCAATAGGAAATAACATAATGCAACTATAAAACAAATCTGAAATTCTCATTTTCATTTATATCTCCACCTTTTGTCAAATTTACCAATGTTACTCATAAAGCGCGTTTCCATTTCCGATATAGCAGTAAAGCTGGAATCCGACATACGATAAACAAAACTTTTCTATTTGTTTTATGGAAAAGAGTATTTGTTTTTACGCTAGCAAATCTACCGTATATCTGATATTGTAATGCAGCTTTAATTTTTGCCTTAATATTGGAATCAGAATCCAAAAAGGCTTCAGCCCTTGCTACACATCCATTTGGAGATTTTACATTATGCTTTCTACGGTTATTGGTTAATCCACTTTCAAGATAATCAGAAATATATATCACATCATTAAAAAATCGCATCTTATATTTTTCTGCCATTCGAATCCATACAACATCTTCACCTAAAAACTTTTCTCCCTCAAATTCTGGAAAAGGATACTCTTTAAGACAATGGGTGTACCACACTTCTGCCATATCTCCACCTATACTTCTATTGATTCTACATTCGACGTATGTTTCTTTCATACCATCTTTAGGAACACCTGATGTACTAAGATACCCACCATCTGGTTTGCCACGCAAAAAACTAAATCCACACAAATCCTTTTCATCTTTGTATTTATTGTATTTTTCCTGAATTTTTGCTATTGCATCCACAGTTAATGTATCATCGCTATCTACTATAAATGTCAATGGAGTTTCTATGTAATTGTACGAATAATTCAAAGCGGTATGTTTTCCACCATTAACCTTCTTATAATATCTAATTGGGAAATCCGCTTCTTTAATCATTTGATTTACATAATTTTCTGTTTTATCTGTGCTGCCATCATCTATTATCACCCATTCAAAACTCTTATTTTTCTGTGAGCACAATGATTTATAAAGCTTTTTTAATAATTCTCCCCTATTATAAGACGGGGTAAGAACTGTAATATCGCTCATATTTTTACCTTTATTCTCCCATCTGTTTTGCAATATCTGCATCAACTATTTCTTCACCGCTCTTATCTTTAAGCTGTTCTCTTGAAGCGTCGCTTAATCCGTCATTAATTGTTGCGCACATATCACAAGTACTGCATTTATCTAATTCTTCTTTAGTTACTTTGCCATCTCTGTAGTCACGTACAATTTTATTCTCATACATGCTATATGGATGTTTACTAAACAAAGCCTTAAACTTATGTTTAAGTACCCAGAACCCAGGTTTCCAAATATACTTATGCATTGCAGGAGAAACTGAACCTATCATCCAACAATCTCTGTCACAGCAGCGAACCTTTGCTCTAACCTGCTCTGCTTCAGGGCTATTCCATAATTCATCCCAGCTCTGGTTGTTTAAGTTACCCATTACTTCTTTGTCTTTTGTTCCGTTACATGGCATTACATCACCATATGGATCAATAAAGAATGTGTCAAAACTCATATCACAAGGAAGTAATCTCTTCTGTCCATAAATATAATTAATAAGTCCGTGATTAAAGTAAGCTCTCATCCATTTCTTAGGACTCTTTGATCTAAGTAATTCATTAATTAAATCTTCGAAATTCTTTGCTACCATTGGACGGTCTTTGATTATATTCTTTGCTTCTACGAAATAGAAACTATTATGTAATGAAGCAGTTGCAAATTCCATACCCATTTCATTAGAAATCTTATAAAGTGGTAATAAGTCAGGTGCATTTTTATCCTGAACTGTCATTCCAAAACCAACATCCTTCATTCCCATTTCACGTAATTTCTT
>ERZ826051.1864-NODE-1864-length-17841-cov-2.728944_pt1 | contig 17841 bp, 20 predicted proteins | sample MGYA00519928_ERZ826051 | MGnify/ENA primary metagenome ERZ826051 (study PRJEB31778, sample SAMEA3449219) | human gut metagenome | biome: human gut; feature: human-associated habitat; material: faeces | place: United Kingdom | collected 2010/2012 ...
AGATTTCTATGGAAAAGGTATTCTTCACCTAAGAACTTATGAAGCAGTAAGCAAGTTCAAGTCTGTAAGGAGAGCAATCAGAAGAGGTCATGTATCTCTTGATGGTATTATCTTCCCTAAGACACCTTTCAATAACAGGGCTAATACTTGTAAGAGAAAGGGACATCACAGTAGAACTATTAATGAAAGAAAGAAGATGATTTATGAGCAACTTAAACACAGAAAATCAGCCTGATGATTACAATGAAGTGCCAGTACTGTACTGCAAGCATTGTCTATCATTGAATATTAGGAACATTCCAAGAATGGAGGATTCAGATTACTGTGATGAGTGTGGCTCCACTGATATAGGAGAATGTTCAATAGAAGAGTGGGAGACTCTATACAAGAATAGATATGGACATAAATTCCTTGAAGAGTATTAACAACTTAATTACAAATTAAAATGGAAGAGCAGAAGGGAAAGGTTGTAGAGATGCAACCAACAACAAAGGAAACAGAGAGACCTGAAAAGATGTCTTATGAGCAGTTAGAGAACATAGCTCATCAGCTTAGTGAGCAGGCTAAGCAGTTATATATGAAGCTGCAAGCTGCTAATATGGGTAACATGTTCAAGAGACTTGACTACTTGTTTAAGGTAGTAGAGAATGGACATATATTCAAGCAAGACTTCCTTGAGAAATGTATTGCTGAGATTGAGGAGCTTATGACAGTTCCTGAAGAGGTTGAGGAAGATAATAAGGAAGAGGAAACACCAGATATTAAAACTGAAGAGTAAGTTACAAGATGAAGAAGCCTAATAACATAGTTAGAGTACCATGTTCTTTAAGTGGAAGCTTCTTCAGGTATTGGTTCAAATTCTTGGAGCCTTTTCATAAGCTAACTGATAGAGAGATTGATGTAATTACATCCTTTGTCAAGCAAAGATATGAACTCAGTAAAGTTATCAAGGATAATGAGATACTTGATAAGGTTACAATGAGTGAAGATACAAAGAAGAAAGTAAGGGAAGAGTGTAATATCACTCTCCCACACTTTCAGGTAATTATGGGCAAGCTAAGGAAGAATAAAGTTATCATTGATGGTAAGATTAATCCAAGGTTTATTCCCAACATTGATGAAGAGACTGGCACTTTCCAACTATTGTTACTTTTTGAATTGAAATGAATTATCCTGATATAATTGGTAAGGTTTCTGAAGAGTTGAATTTACCTAAAGAAGTGGTAGATAAAACATATAAGGCATTTTGGTTATTTATTAACCAATCCATACAGTCCTTGCCATTAAAGGAGAATCTTAATGAAGAGGATTTTGCTAAGTTGAGAACAAATTTTAATATTCCATCATTAGGTAAATTAACCTGTACCTATGATAGGATGTTAGGTGTGAAGAAGAGATTTAATTTCATAAAACAGATAAGGGAGAAGAAATGAAGAAATTGTTTATTAGTCAGCCCATGAAGGGTAAGACAAATGAAGAAATAGAAGCTGAAAGAGCCAAAGCTGTGGAAGAGGCTAAGACAGTACTCAATGATGATGTAGAAGTGATTGATAGCTTCTTCAAAGATGCACCAGTAGATGCAAGACCTCTGTGGTTCTTGGGTAAATCAATTGAGCTGTTATCTGTAGCAGATGCTGCATATTTTGCTAAAGACTGGGACAAATATAGAGGTTGTAAGATTGAGCACTCTTGTGCTGTAGAATATGGTATAAAAGTTATTGAGTATGTTGAAGGTTAAGAAAATAAAGCCAATGTTCACTGCACTTATCACTACAATGGATAAGTATGAACATGATGTGACTACAAGAGGTGGTCTAATTGATACTACTAAGCAGCAGGGTGGATTAAAAGAATATCAAACTGTACTTGCAGTAGGTAGTTCAGTAAGAGATATAAAGGTAGGTGATATAGTGTGTGTAAACCCTACAAGGTTTGCAGTAAGAAAACATCAAGCAGGCACTCTTAAAGATGGAATTGTAACTGACAATCCTGTTACTACTTACAATTTTGATGTTGTTGAGATGGATGGAAAGCAGTGTCTATTGCTACAGGATAGGGATATTGACTTCATTATTGAAGAGTATGAGGAAGTTCCTGACCCAACTCCTTCACCTATTATTCAACCAGAGAAGAAGAAACTAATTGTATAACTCAAAAGAGTGTATCAGGAAAACCAATCCTAATACACTCTTTTTTTTTTACCAGACTTTATGTATAGCATCTATGCACATATAAATAAATTAAATGGCAAAGTTTACATAGGTCAGTCTTCATCACCTGAAAATAGGTGGAAAGGAATATCTTATAGAGGATGCCATTATTTTTATAATGCAATAGTAAAATATGGTTGGGATAATTTTCACCATGTTGTATTATCTTCCAATTTAACTAAAGACGAAGTGAATAGGATAGAATCTATCTTAATAAGCTATTATGTTAATCTTGGTATTAGTTACAATATAGCTCCTGGGGGATTTGGTATAATAGGTTCCAGAAGTGAAGAACATAAGAGGAAGATAAGTAAATCCTTAAAAGGTGTGCCAAAGTCAGAGATAGCAAAGCAGAATATGAGGAATAATGCCACTCATCATGGAGGGAAAGAGGTAGCTATGTTTGATAAGGATAATAATCTTATTAAAATATTCAAGACTTGTGGACTGGCTTCTAAAGAAACTGGAATAAAAGCTACGCACATTGCAAGATGTGCAAGAGGTGTCAGACCAAGTGCAGGTGGTTATATTTGGAGATATAAATAGTAAGAGGTTATGATGAAATTACTTAAATATGAAGGTTATAAGGTTGTGATAGAACCAGAGCTTTTAACATTAAAGCCCTTCAAACAAATATGGACAAGAGATAAAACAGTAAATAAGGACAAAGCCTTAGCAGAAATTGCTTTCATCTATTTTATGACTGACCCAAGAAGTGACTATCAGTATCTAGTAGATGACAATGAGAGAATGGAGGCTATTAAGGAAGGAGAAGGTCTTCCAGCTAAATGGCAGCCTGATAAGATAGTTACTGAAGCTATGAATTTTTATATGTCCTTTAAACCAATCTCTGCTTTACTCCTTGAAGACACGAGATTTATGGTTGATAAATACAGAAAGAGGTTAAAGGCTCAAGAGTTTGATGAACTTGAAATTAAGGATTTGAAAGAAGCAGGTGTCCTTATAAAGCAAATACCTTCTCTTGTAAGAGACCTTAATGAGGCTGAAAAAGCTCTTAACTCTGAAATGAGAGATTCAGGTAGAATGAGAGGACAGGGAGAAAAGACTATATTTGAGGATGACTTATCAATATAATTATGAAAGCAGAAGATATTATAGAAGGTCTTAATTTACATATTGAGACAAAGAGGAAAGATAGAGGCATAAAGACTATAGGACACCTTGTATTACAGAAGGAGATAATGCCACATTCTTCATTCAAAGCTTACAAGATATATAAGTACACTTTATGGTTTGCTAAGAAAGGTAAATCCTATGAAGTTATTGTGCTGGAGCATACTGCAAAGGTTCTTGATGGTCAGGAAGAGAATATGTTAAGAGAGATGAATATCATGTTGAGTACACTAATATTCGATTGGATAGGCTCTGATTTTTATGAAGCAGTTATAAAGGGAGAATATAATGGAGTTTCAGAAAATACCAATGAATAAATGTGGAATTTACATGATTACCTCTCCGTCTGGTAAATCCTATATAGGAAGAAGCCTGAATTTGAAAGAAAGACTTAATAAATATAAGAATTTACTATACTCAGAACAGCAGGGAATATACCATGCCATACTAAAATACAGATGGGAAAATATGATGGTAACTATCTTGTATAGTGAAGATAGGAATGTTTCCACTAATGATTTGCTTAATAAACTTGAAATAGAATTTATAAGTGAATACAACACTCTGACACCAAATGGATATAATCTAAAGAGTGGAGGAAATCAGCCTACTTTATCAGATATTACTAAACAAAGAATGTCTGAGTCTGCAAAAGGAAGATTACTATCTGAGGAGCATAAAAGGAAGCTATCTATTGCTCAAAATAAAGACTGGGTGAAAGAAAAGAAATCTTTAACACATAGGAGAAGAGTTGTACAATTATCAATCAATGGGGAAGTTATAAAAGAATGGTACTCTATTACAGAAGTAAGTAAAACTTTAGGAGTCAATGCTTCTGGAATTAGTCATGCTTGTAAAAATGGAGGAAAATCACATGGATATAGGTAGAAATACATTTCCTAAGATGAATAGGTTTCAGACTGAGCTGACTGAGGAATTGGTTAATAGTCTTCCTCAGGAGGTTCAGGACCAGTTATTTGATATTATAAATAATGTGGAATTTGTCAAGAGATTGATAAGTCCTGCAAGAGAATATGCTAAGGATAGACCAAGGGATGATAGGGGTAGAATTATTGTAGACTTGGCTAATCCTCATATATTAGAGGATATGGATTACTTCAGACCATCTGCTATACATTATGAGAAGTATGGTACATTTACTGGCCTTAGACCTAATGCCAATCCTAATAGTGAATATGGTAAGTGGATAAGAGAGGAAAGAAGAAGAATTTGGGATGGTTATGTAAGGGAAAGTGATGGAGAATGGGTCACAGGATATATGTATTGGTTCCTTAACTATTCTCCTATGATGCTCTCTAAGGTCAGAGAGTATAAGGATAAGAATGGTAAGAAGAAAAAGTCCAAGAGAGCTGATAGAGTAGAGGCACTACCTGAATGTTGGGAAGGCACCTATTGGAGGTTCCATTGCTTAGACCAAGCATCAAATGGTGGTTTATACAATAACTTTGAGGGAGGTCAGCACATGGCTGAACTTGCTTCCAGAGGTAAAGGTAAGTCATATAGTCTTGCATCTATACTTAACCATATCTTTGTGGTAGGTGAGAATGAGGAAGCACATGAAAAGGTAAAGGGTATAGTAACTGCCTATCAGAGGGAGTATCTTACTAAGGATGGTATCCTTAATAAGTTTGTAGATATGGCTAACTTCTGTGCAACCAATACCCAGTTTCCAAGAAAGAGATTAAAGAACTCTTTACAGGAAATGACATGGATAATGGGGTATAAGGATGTAGAGTTGGATATTGAAAGAGGTACTCAGAATACAGTACTTGGAGTATCATCTAAGGATGATGAGTCTAAGTTGAGAGGTAAGAGAGCTGCTAAGATTTTAATTGAAGAGTTTGGTACATTCCCAAGATTAGTTGATTTGTATAATGTGCTTTTACCTTCAGTACAGGAAGGTGATATTGTCTTTGGACAAATCTATATGTTAGGTACTGCTGGTGATAATAAATCAGACTTTGCTGGTGCTCAGGAAATTATGTATAACCCTAAAGGTTATAATATGTATGCTTTACCTAATGTATTTGATAAGTACAACCAAGGTAAACCTTACTTTGTATTCTTCTTTCCTGGCTATGTGAATAGAAAGGAATGTTATAATGAGAATGGTGTATCTGATGTAATTAAGGCTCTGATTGAAATTCTTATGAATAGGTATAGGATAAAGTATAATTCTACTGACCCTAACACTATTATTAAGACTATTGCTGAGGTTCCTATTACTCCTGCTGAAGCTATTGTTAAGACAGGTGTAAATATGTTCCCTGTAGCTGACTTGACTGAAAGAATAGGTCAATTGGATGCTAATCCTACAGAATATGATGATGTATATGTAGGTGATTTGGTATTCAATAAAGATGGTCAGGTGGAGTATAAACCTACCTCTGCTATACCTATTAGGGATTTCCCACATAAGGATAATAAGATAGAGGGTGCTATTGAAATATATCAGTTACCTGAGATTGATAGGAATACAGGTAAGCCATACAATGATAGGTATATATTAGGTGCTGACCCTTATGATGATGATGAATCAAATACTATGTCTTTAGGTTCTATATTTGCGTTGGATTTATGGACAGATAGGATAGTAGCTGAATACACTGGAAGACCTCCTTTTGCTGATGATTACTATGAGATTTGTAGAAAGCTTTGTCTATTCTACAATGGCAGGCTGAACTATGAGTACAATAAAAAAGGTCTATTTTCTCACTTCTCGACAAGAAATAGTCTCTATCTTCTTACAGATGTTCTTGAGTTCTTAAAGGAAAGGCAGATGATGAAAGATGGCTATGGTAACAAGTCAAAAGGTACTAATGCCTCTCCTGCCATTAATGCTTATGCAAGGAGTAGATTGAGAAGCTGGCTATTAGCTCCAGTTCCTATTATGCAAACTATTGATGGAGAAGAGAAAGAGGTAATGGTTCCAAGACTATTTACTGTGAGGAACAGAGCACTGCTAAAAGAGCTTATTAATTACAACTCTGAGGGTAACTTCGATAGAATATCTGCTATGGGTATGCTGATGCTTCTAAGGGAAGATAGAATGATAAGATACCAAGGAGATGTTAGTAAGGAAAATCAGGAGAGGGCTAATAATAGCTATGATGGTAATGACCCATTCTTCAAGAGAAACTATGACTTTAAGTTTAAGCAGTAAATTTAGTAAAAATGGAGACTGATGGTTAATAAATTACTTATATACTTGCATAGGTCAAGGATTTTACTTACCTTTGCACAGTAATTAGATTGAAGAATATGGGATATGAAATGATAAATTTACCCCCACAACAACTTCCATTTACTAAGAAGAATAAAGCTTGGAGAAAAAAGCACCTTGATTGGGCTGATTCTAAAACATTCTTCAATTATAGTTTGGTAAGGAAGTCTGTGATACATAAGAAGATAAATTATGACCTCCTTAATGGCAAACTCCACATGAGTGACCTTGAGATGATACTGAATCCTGAAAAGCTACAGGCAGGTTTCATACCTGATAGTATTCAACACTATCCTATTATGAATAGTAAGTTGAATGTGCTTAGAGGTGAGGAAAGTAAGAGAGTTTTTGACTTCAAAGTAGTAGTTACTAATCCTAATGCTATTACAGAGATAGAGAATAACAAGAAGCAAGAATTACTACAGAAGCTACAGGGATGGGTATCTGATACTTCTCAATCAGAAGAGGAGGCTAACCAAGAGCTTGAAAAGATAAATGATTACTACACCTATGAGTGGCAGGACATGAGGGAAATTAGGGCTAATGCCCTTCTTAACCACTATGTAAAGGAGTTGAATATTCCTTTAATGTTCAATCAGGGATTCATGGATGCAATGGCAGTTGGTGAAGAGATTTATCAATGTGATATTGTAGGAGGTGAGCCTACTATTGAAAGACTAAATCCACTCAAAGTAAGAATCTTTAAGTCAGGATATAGCAATAAGATTGAGGATGCAGATATGATAATCCTCGAAGATTATTGGAGTCCAGGCAAGGTTATTGATACTTACTATGATGTATTGACAAAGAAAGACATGGAGTATATAGAGGAAATGCCTGACCATGTAGGTCAAGCTGCTACAGACTCTATGGATAATATTGATGAGAGATATGGCTTTGTCAATAATCACATGATAGGGGATGAAATAAGTACAGAGGGATTCTTTTGGGACCCATTAGGAGGATATGATGGGGTTAATAACTCACTTCTTCCTTATGATGTTGCAGGAAACTTGAGAGTACTTAGAGTATATTGGAAGTCAAGAAGAAAGATTAAGAAGGTAAGAAGTTATGACCCTCAGACAGGTGAAGAAGTATTCAACTTCTACCCAGAAACTTATGTAATAGATAAGGATGCTGGAGAAGAAGAGCAGATATTCTACATCAATGAAGCATGGGAAGGAACTAAGATTGGTACAGACATTTATGTCAATATGAGACCAAGAGTAGTTCAATATAACAGACTAAGTAACCCTTCAAGATGTCACTTTGGAATTGTAGGCTCTATTTATAACCTTAATGACAACAGACCATTCAGCTTGGTGGATATGATGAAGCCATATAACTATTTGTATGATGCAATACATGATAGATTAAATAAGCTGATAGCAAGAAACTGGGGTTCATTGGTGAGATTAGATTTTGCCAAGAAACCTAAGGGGTGGGATGTAGAGAAATGGTTATACTATGCAAAGACTATGGGTCTTGCAGTAGAAGATAGCTTCAATGAAGGTAATGTAGGTGCAGCTACAGGTAAACTTGCAGGTGCATTAAACAATGCTTCTGCTGGTGTAATTACAGCTTCTGATGGTAATCAGATACAGCAATACATTAATCTTCTTGAGTTTATCAAGATGGAAATGGCAGAAGTTGCTGGCATTACCAAGCAAAGAGAAGGTCAGGTAAGTAATAGAGAGACAGTAGGTGGAGTAGAGAGAAGCATGATGCAATCTTCTCATATTACAGAGTGGCTATTTGTAGTACATGAGGATGTCAAGAAGAGGGCATTAGAGTGTTTGCTTGAAACAGCTAAGATAGCATTAAGAGGCAGAAGCAAGAAGTTCCAATATATCTTGTCTGATAATTCAATGAGAGTTATGGAGATAGATGGTGATGAATTTGCAGAAGCTGATTATGGTCTTGTAGTGGATAATAGCAATGGTGTTCAAGAATTAAACTCAAAACTTGATACTTTAGCTCAGGCAGCATTACAGAACCAGACTCTATCATTCTCAACTATTATGAAGCTATTTAGTTCTTCTTCACTTGCTGAGAAGCAAAGACTTGTTGAAAAGGATGAAAGAAGTATTCAAGAAAGACAAGCTCAGGCTCAGCAACAGCAATTGCAAGTACAGCAACAGGAGATAGAGTCAAAGCAACAGATAGAGCAGGCTAAGATGCAACAGGAAGATGCTCTTAACCAAAGAGATAATGAGACAAAGATTATTATTGCACAGATGCAAGCTTATAGCAAGAATAGTGAAGATGATGGTATAATAGAACCTGAATACTCACAAGAAGCTAAGGATAAGCTAATGGAGCAGATAAGAGAATTTGATGAAAGACTCAAACTTGATAGAGAGAAATTAAGCCTTGATAAGAAGAAGCATGAAGATGATATAATTCTGAAGAGAAAGTCACTTAACAAGAAACCTACAACTAACACTAAATAATTATGATTATAAGTAAGATAGTTATATCAGAAGTAGCACCCGGCCCAAAGGAAGTTGGGTGGTTACTTCCATTAGAGGATGGTACATTTAAACTTAAGTTTTTTGGTCCAGATGGTTGGGTAGATGCAGCATCTGGAGTACAAGGACCACAAGGACCAAAAGGTGCTAAGGGTGATAAAGGGGATACTGGACCACAAGGCCCAGCAGGACAAAATGGAGTACAAGGACCAAAAGGTGCTAAGGGTGATAAAGGGGATACTGGACCACAAGGTCCAGCAGGACAAAATGGAGTACAAGGACCACAAGGACCAAAAGGTGCTACAGGACCTGCTGGTGCAAATGGTAAATCAGTAACAGCTATTAAATTAACTACTAATGCTGAAGGAGCTGTTATTGGAGGTACAGCTACTCTTAGTGATAAATCAACAATACAAATAACAGTAACACAATCATAATATTATGGCTGGAAAAATTAAGAAATTATTAGAGAATGAGTTAGTGGGAGGTACTCAAAGTAGTGATGTATATCCTGTTACTTCTGTTAAGGCTGTTTATGATGAGGAAAATGAAAGACTTGATAATATTATAAATAGAAGAGGTGTAGTTAATATCTCTACTAATTATAATAGTGACCATATAGCTGAAGTACTTACATTGAAACAAGCTATTGCTAAGGTACCTTCAAAGGATAGAGTACTAGGATTTCAAGGTAAGTTTCTAACAAAAGATGGGTGGGAGACATATACCTTTACTGGTGATTCAGTATCAGATTGGGGAACTATTGAAAATTGGGATTCTTTTGCAAATCAAAGCTATGTAAACAAAATAGAACCTATAACTCTAGTAGATTTTACTACTTCTGCTGTATCATCAGGATATGTAAATGTATCTAGAGTGGGAGAATACTATTACCAATCTCATGTAAAAAAAGTGCACAAGGTTACATCATTTAATTCTCCTACTGATTTTACAGTAAAAGTCATAGAACCAACTATAGGACAATTATATACATATAATGGTGTTATATATTCTTGGAATGGGACAGATATGATTGTTGCTGGTCCAATATTTACTAATATTGCTTGGTCTAACTTTAATAAAACTATAGAATTAAAAGATTATTTAATCTATGGATATTATGCTAATAATGGGGTATTATGGTATGGAACTAGTGGAAATGGATTAGATGATAGAAAATCATGTTTGCTTAGAATATCTCCTTATACTAAATATAAAATAACCTTTGATGATACTAAATATAAAGTTCTTGTAAAATATCATAAAGGTATTGATTTAGCAAATGGTTTAGAATATGTAGCTTCTCTAGGAGCCCGTAATGGTATAGAATATACAGCACAGGCTGTGAATTATATGTCTCTGGCATTTATTAATGCTGATAAAGATTGGTCTACATTAGAGCCTGTAATAGAAATCACTGTACCTGAACAAGTATTAAATGATAACTTAAAGGAACAGTCTCAAAAAATTACAGAAGTAAACACTAATTTAGATTCTTATAAAGGGTCTTTAAAAGATATGTTTACTGTTGGTAGTTACACTATTTTAGTAAGAGGAAGTAATGCTAACAAAGGGTTTGTAGATAATAGTGGTAATTTTATATATAATACTAGAAGTTTGTCTTATATTATTGATAAACCTAAATTTGTTACAATAGAAAATTACACACAATTATCATATCAGGTTAAATTATTTAATATCATTGAGGGTGTTTTAACTTATCAGAGAGTTATAAGTGGTTCTACTGATATATTTTATCATAATTTTAAAGAATATGATATGGCAGTTGTTCAGTTCTATAATAATATAGAGTCTGACACTGATATTTCTAAAATCATTAAGATTATTAATAGTCCTTACCCACCAAAGTATGATTCAAATAAGATACTCTTTTCTAATATGGGAGAAAACCCTGGAAATTTAACAATAGGTACAGGATATGGTTATCAACCAGAAATTGGAGGAAGTGTGAATCATGCTAGGATAGGTGTAATTAATAAAAGAGCCTGTACATTAGTACCAATGCTTCCGGGTAAACTAGTTTTAAGTAATAATATTAAAATTATGAATATATATGAAGTAATTGGTATTACTGAAAATAAAAGTGATGATGTTAATTTAAGACACTGTTTATATAGATATAATGTATCTATATTATCTACTCATGAAACTTCCTATAATGCAGATACAAACCAAACAACTTTTACACTGAAATCTTCTAGACCATTACTGATATCACTTGCAAATGCAAATAACACAGATGAAGATGTTGATTTTGAGATTATATCTTACACACCATCATCTTATACAAGTGAAGAAACATATAATATTCCAATATCTGTAAATGAATTTGGTGATAATACTGGTAAATATGATTCATTTGCAGAGCCTATTATGGTAACTGCTCCAAATGGAACAATAATGATTGGGGGAATGTGTGGGAAAGGAGATGCCTATCAAAATGTGTTTAATAGATTCTCTACTGATAAAGGTAAGACATGGACAAGTAAGTGGACTGGAGGTCATAGATACTTAACATATGATAGAGTAAATAATAAGTTGTATTCTTTAGATGGGACTTCATTATATGTTTCCAGTGACTATGGAATGACATGGGAACTTAAAAAATCAGTACCACTTGTCAGAAGCAGTGATATGACTAAGAAATACAACTCTTTAAGAGATGAAGAAAAAGAGTATTCTGCATCTCATCCAGAAGAGCAGAGATATGCTTACTTACATGGAGTTACTCAATCTCCAAATCCAGGTGTACAGCTTTCAAATGGGGTTATATGCTTCCAAAGAAGAGAACTTATTAAGAAATATAAAGCCAGCAAAGATGAAGGAGGTAATTGGATTGTTGATAGTAATGGTTATCCTACAGCCGAAGATACATCTTTTGCTAATACTGTGGATATAATTGAATCTGTTGCATCTATAGTATATTCAAAAGACTATGGGGAAACTTGGGAAACAAGTCCACATACTCCTCTTGGAGTAATGATGGATGAACTTACAGTAGCTGAGGCTAAACCTAATCAAATATGTATAAATGGTAGAGGTGGGACAGAGGCTGCTTGGAATACTGAAAAAGTTTATAGACATATATTTTTCCAAGTAACTCCTATAGATGATAGAGAATCATTTTCTATTGATAATTGGGAAGCTGACTATGAAACTAGAATTACAAATACAATAGAAGAGTCTATTGTTAATGCAGGGTTTGCAAAGATAGAAGGATTTACAATACCCGGAGCTAACAAAGAAATTCAACCATTTTGGTTATTTTGTAATATCTATAATCCTGATGGGTATAAAAGACATTCTCAGCTATTAAGAGTTTCTCCTGATTGCCATAACTGGTTTAAAGTAAAACTTTTAACTTCTAATGAAGAGATAGTAGGTGGATATTCTTCAATAGCTTCTACTTCTGACAGCATCTATATTATTATAGAAAGTTATAGAGTTGGAAAACCTATGAAGTTTATAAACTTAACTACTGAATATCTAACAGATATTCTTGGGGTTTTATCATCTGTTAAAGAATATTATAATTAAAATGTTTATATATTAGTAAATCACTTATGCTATTGCATAGGTGATTTATTTTTCATATATTTGTATCCTATTAAAGATATATACTATGGTAACAAAATATATAAGAATTATAGTATCTGCTTTATTAGTATCACTTGCTATAGGTTCTTATGTTTTATACAATAAGAATCAAAGTTTGAAGGAAGAATTGTCTATATCAATATCTAATGAGAAGGCATTCATAGCTGAGAACTCCTCCCTAAAAGAAGAGAATAGAGTATTCAAGTTCACTGTAGAGCAACTTAACTACTACAATGACTCTATCTTGCAAAAGATGAATGATGTCAGGAAGGAGTTAAAGATAAAGGATGATAATTTGAAGCAGATGCAATATCTTTTATCTGAGGTTACAAAGAAAGATACAATAGTATTTAGAGATACTCTGTTCAGAGAACCTACATTAGCCATAGATACACTTGTAGGAGATAAGTGGTATCAAATGAGGCTTGGGCTTAAATATCCAAGTACAATCACTACAGACCCTAAGTTTGTCAGTGAGAAGTATATAATGGTGGATTATAAGAAAGAGACTATAAATCCCCCAAAGAAATGTTGGTTACTCAGGCTATTTCAAAAGAAGCATAAAGTAGTAGAAGTGAATGTTGTGGAGAAGAACCCTTATATTGAGAACAAACAACAAAGATTCATTGAAATTGTAGAATAATTATGATTGACTTAGGAATACTAATCACTGGAGGTATAGGGCTTATTACCACAATAGTCAGTGGCTGGACATCATGGTTCTTTGCAAGAAAGAAGTATGATAGTGAAGTTGATAGTAACCTCATAAATAACATGAAAGAATCATTAGATTTTTATGAGAAGCTCTCTACTGATAATAGAGAGAGGTTGGAAGAGGTACTAAAAAGAAATGCAGAGTTAGAGCAGGAAGTGGAGGAGCTTAGGAAACAGATGTTTAACCTTATGAGTTCCATATGTACTGACCTTACCTGCCAATTAAGAAAGAGAAACTTAAACCTTTTTAATGAGCATGGAGTTAATAGTAGACAGGAAATGGAAGAAGCAGAGCTACACCATAAGTAATCTTACTATTGATGGGAAGTGGTTTTGCAATGTACTTGAAGATGCTGATAGAGGGTTAGATGACTCTATGAGCATAGCCAAGATTAGAGAATTGAAGAAACCTTCAATTACAGCTATTCCAAAGGGTACTTATGAGATTACCTTAGATGTCATTTCTCCTAAGTACTGTACTAATAGTTTTTACAAGCAAGTATGTAATGGTAAAGTGCCAAGACTACTTAATGTAAAGGGATTTGAAGGCATACTTATTCACGCTGGTAATACTGACAAAGACTCAGCAGGATGCCTATTAGTAGGTGTCAATAAAGTTAAGGGTCAGGTAATAAACAGTAGAGAAACTTTCAAAGAGCTATACAAGCTCCTTAAAGACAAGCATGATAAAGGTGAGAAAATAACCATTAAAATTCTATAGTTATGGCAAAGAAATGTGGTTGTAAAGGAAAAGGTAAGGGTAAGAAAGGGAAATAATTATGGCAAGAAGAGGTAATAGAAGACCCAAGCCTATGTCTCCCAAGGCTGGTATTACAAGAAATAGAAGAAGATATAGTTGTGGAGGCAGCCTTAAAAAGTAAGAGTCTTTATAAAGTGGAGCTGTATTTACTAAAGATAATGCCTATGATTATTGCTGGAGAAGAGATTAAGCAAGTATGCAGATTGTGAATATTTGAATGTCAGTAGAGCAACTTTTGATAACTATGTTAGAGAAGGAAAATTACCAAGAGGTAAGCATGAGATAGGTTTCAAGGAATTATCATAGGTTTCAAGGAATTATCATAGGTCTCAAGGAATTATCATGGGATAGGAAAACTCTTGATGAATTTATAAAGAAAATGAAAGGAAAGTGATATGATAACCCAAAAGAAGATGATAATACCTATATTTGATTACAAACTCACTGTAGTCATATTTGACAAGTGGGAGGAGTTAGGAAGATTCTTGCCTAAAGAAGAAATGGAGCAGGAAGCCAAAGCTATAACCATAAATTAGTTATGCAGTCTGTAGTTGTTAGTGGTTACAAAAGAGTTACTTTGTATAAAGAAAATAAGTCAAAAACTAAGTTAGTACATAGATTAGTTGCTGAAGCATTCCTACCAAATCCTAATAATCTAATGATAGTGAATCACAAGGATGAGAACAAATTAAATAATGTAGTAACAAATCTTGAGTGGTGTACTCAAAGTTATAATACAACTTATCATTATCTTGTAGCTGATATGTATCATACTGAGAATGGCAGAAAGTACAGTGGTGAGAAGTTTGATATGCACAAGGCAAAGGAGATTTGTGAGAGATATAGAGGAATACTTCCTACATCTGCTACAGTTGCTGATGTATATGTTGCAATCAACTCTCAGTACCATGACTATGCAGAACTGTTTAAGAACTGGTTTGGTGATGGTATAGAACAGAAGATAGTTGAATCTGCTATTGTATTCTGGTTTAAGGATGCAGATTGCAAAGCTGAAAACAAGGTAGTAGAATATCTTGGAGAATACTAATAAGATAAGGGTAAGAGGTAATCTTACCCTTTCTTTTTGTCCATATTGCAAGTATTTTACTTATACAAGTAAAAGCAATTTATTTACTATATTGTAGATGTGTGAAACTTTACTTACCTTTGCACTGTTTTAAGAACAAAAAGGTAGAAGAGTATGGAAGAAGAACTTAGCTTAGATAACATCTTAGGAGCAGAGGAAATTGAGAATCTGTTTGTAGAAGATGAGGATACACAGGATACCCCACCTGCAAATGGGGAGCCTCCTAAGAAAGAGGAGGAGCCAGATAAGGATAAAGAAGAAACTACTGAGGTTGTTGATGTAGATAACTTATTTACTGATACACCAGAGAGCGTAGGTAGTGGAAAAGAAAATACAGAGGAAAAGGAAGATACCACTCCTAAAGGGGATGGCACTTCTCCCAAAAACTTCTACTCTTCCATTGCCAAAGCCTTAAAAGAGGAGGGTATCTTCCCAGACCTTGATGATGAGGGCTTATCTAAGGTTAAAGACCCTGAAGACTTTAGAGATTTAATTGACCAACAGATAAAGGCAGGTCTTGATGAAAGACAGAAAAGAATTGATGAAGCCTTGAATGCTGGAGTTGAACCTACAGAGATTAGAAAGTATGAGAATACTATAAACTTCCTTGATTCTATTAAGGAAGAGAATATCTCTGATGAAGGTGATAAGGGAGAAAAACTTAGAAAAGACCTGATTTATCAAGACTTTATCAATAGAGGTTATAGTAAGGAAAGAGCTGCAAGAGAAGTGCAAAAGTCTTTCAATGCTGGTACTGATATTGATGATGCAAAAGAGGCTTTGAAAAGTAATATTGACTTCTTCAAAGATAAGTATGATGGGCTTGTCAATGAGGCTAAGTCAGAAGCAGAACAGGAAGAGAAAGAAAGAAAGGAACAGGCTGAAAAGCTTAAATCATCAATCCTTAATGACAAGGATGTGTTTGGGGATTTATCAATAGATAAATCAACAAGGCAGAAGATTTATGATAACATAGCTAAGCCTGTGTATAAAGACCCAGAGACAGGAGAGTACTTTACTGCCATCCAAAAATATGAGATGGAGAACAGAACAGACTTCCTGAAGAACATTGGGTTACTTTTCACACTAACTGATGGCTTTAAGAACCTTGATGGTTTGGTGAAAGGTAAAGTAAAGAAAGAAGTAAAGAAAGGTCTTAGAGAGCTGGAACATACTCTCAACAACACAGCAAGAACCTCAGATGGTAATCTAAAGTTTGTCAGTGGAGTTGATGAGGACCCTGAATCTTTCATAGGAAAAGGGTGGAATCTTGATGTCTAAGCCTATAGTATAGAGTAAAATAACTGATAAATTAAATTATTTATGGCTGGAAAATTAGGTAAGTTTCAAATGGTAGGCTTCCAACACTGGAAGGGTCTTACTAAGGAAAACCACCTTGGTTCTATCTTTCAGTTAGCTCCACAGAAGGCTACAAACCTAATGGTGCAACTGTTGGCTTATTACAGAGGAAAGACACTTGACACATTCCTAAATCAATTCCCAACAAGAGAGTTTGAGGATGATAATGAATACTATTGGGATGTTATTGGTTCTTCAAGGAGAAACATTCCTCTTGTAGAGGCAAGAGATGAGAATGGTACTGTAGTTGGGGCAGATAGTGGCATGATTGGTGTAGGTGCTGCTCCCTTCTATTTGGTATTCCCTGAGGATTGGTTTGCTGATGGTGAATACATTGTAGGTAATCTGAATGAAATCTATCAGTTCAGAATACTTGGAGACCCAAGAATGGAGGGTGCTAATGCAGTGTATAAGGTAGAGCTTGCTGGTGGTAACACAGCAGGTGTTCCTGCTGAAAGATTGCTTGCAGGTGAGAGATTCTCAGTTGAAGCTGCATTTGTTGAGAAGGAACTTTCAAGAAAGGTTGGTGATGTAAGATTTACAAGCCCTGTTTCTATGAGAAATGAGTGGTCTGTAGTAAGAATCCAACACAAGGTTCCAGGTTCTATGTTGAACAAGAAGCTGGCTGTAGGTATTCCTATTGTTAAGGAAACTGAGGGTAGATATACTAAGTCAGTTGCTACAATGTGGATGCACAATGTAGATTGGGAAGTAGAACAGCAATTCTCTGAGTACAAGAACAATGCACTTGCATTTGGTAGAAGCAACAGAAATGCCAATGGTGAGTACATGAACTTTGGTAAGTCTGGTAATGTTATTAAGACAGGTGCTGGTCTGTTTGAGCAGATGGAAGTTGCTAATACTATGTATTACAACACATTCAGCTTGAAGCTTCTTGAAGATGCTCTATATGAGCTTTCTGCTTCTAAGTTAGACTTTGGAGACAGATACTTCTTGATTAAGACTGGTGAAAGAGGTGCTATCCAATTCCACAAGGAAGTACTAAAGACAGTATCAGGTTGTACACAATTTGTTCTTGACAACAGCTCTATTGGTGTTATTCAAAAGACTCAATCTAAGTTGCACCAAAACTCATTGAGTGCTGGTTTCCAATTTGTTGAGTATAAGGCTCCTAATGGTGTTAGAGTTAAGATTGATGTAGACCCATTCTATGATGACCCAGTAAGAAACAAGATACTCCATCCAAATGGAGGTGTTGCATTCTCTTACAGATATGATATTAT
>ERZ826051.1869-NODE-1869-length-17812-cov-19.511742_pt1 | contig 17812 bp, 16 predicted proteins | sample MGYA00519928_ERZ826051 | MGnify/ENA primary metagenome ERZ826051 (study PRJEB31778, sample SAMEA3449219) | human gut metagenome | biome: human gut; feature: human-associated habitat; material: faeces | place: United Kingdom | collected 2010/2012 ...
CCAGAGAGCTTTTCAGTTCCTTGGTTTCCTTGCCGGATGACCAACCGGCGATGTAACCGAAGGAGTAGTCCGAGGTCTCAATGCCGTAGCGCTGGCAGACCGTGTAGGCAACGCTTTCCGCTTCAACCTCCTTGGTGTGCCGATCCTTCTTATCTTCTGGCGCGGCTTTCTCGTCCGGCTTGACGGCGTGGAGCTTTGCGTGGGCGATCTCGTGAATGGCGGTTTTGACCGTCTGGATTTCGCTCATGCCCTCCTGAATGGCAATGCGGCTTTCAACCGGAGAGAAGAATCCCTTTGCACCGCCCGGAATATCCTCAAAGGAAATTGGGACGGGAGATTCCTGCTTGAGCGCATCGAAGAACGCCTCGTAGTTCTCGACGGTGCCTTTCAGCTCATCGACGATGATGTCCGGAAGCTCCTTGCCGTCCGTCTGGGAAACGTCGAAGACACTCACCACCTTGAAGGCAGGACGCAGAACCTCAACTGTTTCTGTGACAGCCTTCCCATCTGCGCCGATCACCGGCTTCTGCGTCGCGGGGTCAATCTTCTCACGCTCTTCCTGCGCCTTGTACGGCGCGGGTGCAAGAATCTTGATGCCCTTTTCGCCCTTCATGACCTGACGGTCAAAGTTGCGCTGCCACGAGGTATAACCGGCAACATAGGTTGCCTCCGGCTTCTGCATCGCAATGAGCAGCGTGTTGTTGAAGGAATAGTTGTAGAACTTGGACATCGTGCGGAGATATTCCTTGAACCGCTCGGATTCAAAAAGCTCCTTGATGCCCTGTTCCAGCTTGTCCGTGATTTCGCGGACTTGCTGTGCATTTTTGTTTTCAGCCATCTCAAACCTCCATTTCTTATTTGCTTTTGGGCGAAGAAAACCCCGTCTGGGATTTGCTCAATAAACGAGCCTTTACCTCAGATGGGGTTTCTCTGCGTGTCATTCGACGATGGAATATGTTGTCTTCCTTCTCCCATTCAATCAGCCGGTCAAACATCTCCGGATAATTTGTGACCATGTGCAGCAGCTCCGAGTCACTGGCGTTGGGACAGAACCAGCAGCCGTTTCTTCGGCAGTGAGCGTAGATTGGGGAAAGCAGCCCGTGTTCCTGACAGAGCTTGTAGGCGTCCGCCTCGGTCATACCGTATTTGGCAAGCAGACTGACCTTCGTTATTCCATCCAGACGAGCAAGGCGTTTTGGCTCATCCTCCGCGATGCCGACATAGCTCACAGTGTCCGGCGAGAGTGCGGCATTGTACTTGCGGACTGGCGGGATTTTGCAGTCACGATTGACTGCACACATACCAGCCCATGCAAAGCCGCGAACCTCGCCCTTGTGCGGTCCGCGGGTGATGACATGATGGAACACCTCATCGTAGGTCTTGTCCGCGTGGAGAATGGTGAACTTGATGCCCAGCTCCTTTTCGCAGAAGGGCTTGAGCCGGTCATAAATGAAGTCCCGGTGTTCCGGGACTTCGCCGCTTGTGTCCTTGTCGAACATGACCTCGCTGAAAACCGCCTCGTCCAGCGGCTCATTGTGCTGTGCAGCCAGCAGGAGCGTCGCTACGCTGTCTTTGCCTCCGCTGCATGAAGCAACATACTTTGGGCGGGTCATCGATCAAACTCCATCTTGAAGCTGACGTATTTGCCGCCGCTGTCATCCAGCCGGATCACCGCATCGTAGAGCTGAGGCTTCTTCGGCGTGTAAAGCCCGGTCACGCGGCACCAGCCCTTGTCCAGCAGCTCCTTTGCAATCTTCTTGGTCAGCTTCTTTTTCTTGCTGGAAAAGAACTTGTTGTCTTCCCACAGGCAGAAGGAGCATTCCTTGTTCGAGCAGTAGAAGTTGCCCTTGCCGACATAGACCGGAGAGCCGCAGCGGGGGCATTTGCCGATTTCCTCCTTCCCCGTGCCGAAACGCTGGGCTTCGGCATCGGAGAGAAACGGGTAGGCTTTCACGAGATCCCCGGTCATCCGGACAATGCCGCTGAGGAAGGCGTCTGCATCCGCATTGCCGCGCTCAATCTCCATGAGCGTGTTTTCCCATTCCGCAGTCATTGCGGGAGACGTGATCTGTTCCGGCAGGACGCAGACGAGGTTGCAGCCGTCCTTTGTGGGAATGAGGGATTTGCCCTTGCGCTCTGCAAAGCCGGATTTCACCAGCTTTTCAATGATACCGGCGCGGGTTGCGGGAGTGCCGAGACCTTTCTTCTCGGTGTCATCGTCGAACTGATCGTTTCCGGCAGTCTCCATCGCAGACAGGAGCGTGTCTTCCGTGTACTGCTTCGGGGGTGTCGTAAAGTGTTCGGTGACGCTGGCGGACACACCATCCAGAACATCGCCCTCATGGACTTCGGGCAGGGACTTCATGGGATCGTCCTTTTCCTTCGTCTTGAGGGAGGACTTGAACAGCTCTTCGATGGCTTTCCATCCGTTTTGAACGACGGTCTTCCCCTTGGTTTTGAACTCGTAGCCCTCGCAGGAGAGCGAGATCTGCGTTTCTGCGTAGGTGTGCTTCTCGCCGGTCGCACACAGAAGGCGCATCCCGACAAGGTTGAGGATTTTCTGTTCCGACTGAGGAAGCGCGGAAACCTCCTGCTTTTCAAGCTGGACGGTCGGGAGAATGGCATGGTGATCCGTGACCTTGCTGTTGTCGGTTACGCGGGCAATGTCCGGAGTAACCGAAACGCCGGAGAAAAGCGGAAGCTGACGGCAGACGATGGAAATGACCTGACGGGCGGTATCCTCCATATCATCCGTGATGAACTGGCTGTCCGTGCGCGGATAGGTCAGGAGCTTCTTTTCGTAAAGCGTCTGGACGAGATCGAGCGTCTGCTGGGCAGTGAAGCCGTAGTATCGGTTTGCCTCGCGCTGCAAGGTGGTCAGATCATAGAGCTTCGGAGGATTGACGGTTTTCGTCTCCCGCTTGAGAGAAGAAACGACGGCTTGCTTTTTCTCGCAAGCCGCCGCAATTCTTTTTGCTTCCTCTTCGGTTTTGACCTTTTCCAGATCGGCGGTCAAATCGCCCTTGCCGACGTGGACGTTGAAATACTTCTCCTTCTGGAACGTGGAGATTTTCCCGTCGCGCTCCACCAGCATTGCAAGGGTCGGCGTCTGGACGCGCCCGACCACCAGCTTCTTGTGATAGAGCGTGGTGAAAAGGCGGGTGCCGTTGATACCGACAATCCAGTCTGCCTTCGAGCGGCTGAGTGCCGCTTCATAGAGGCGGTCATATTCCTTGCCGTCCCGGAGATGGTTGAAGCCTTCGCGGATGGCGGAGTCCTCCAACGAGCTGATCCACAGACGCTTGAAGGGTTTGGTGCATCCGGCTTTGTTGTAGACCAGCCGGAAGATCAGCTCACCCTCGCGTCCTGCATCGGTTGCACAGACCAGCCCGGTGACGCGCTTGTCCTTCATGAGAGCGGACAGCACCTTGAACTGCTGTGCTTTGTCCTTCGTGACCTCAAACATCCAGCTTTCCGGAACAATGGGCAGATCGTCATACCGCCACTTGGCATACCGCTCATCGTAGGAGCTGGCGTCTGCCAGCTCCACCAGATGACCGAAGCACCACGAAACGATGTAATTGCCGCCCTCCATATAGCCGTCCTTGCGGGACGTCGCGCCCAACACCTTTGCGATGGACTGGGCAACGCTGGGCTTTTCAGCAATGACTAAGATCAATCTTCATCACCATCCGTTTCAGCATCCTCCGCAATCTGCGGCTCTTCATCCTCGTTGATGTACGGCTCTTCCTCGTAGCCTTCATCGTCGAAGAAGTCCATATCCTCATCCTTGGGCTTTCTGCCCTTGACGAACTTGATGTAGTAATAAGCTGCACCCGCAGCACCGGCAAGGGCAAAGATGACGAGGATCATGCCAACGTTGGATTTCTTTTCAGGCTTAGGCGCAGGGACATCGGTTTCCGCATCCTTGTCCGGCTCAGGTGTAACGGGGGCTGTGCCGGTGCATTCGCTCATGTTGGTCTTGCAGACCGGGCAGTCGGTATTGACCTGACCGGCAGCGCATTTCTCCTTGCAGTTACAGGTAGTCAGAGCCGCCGCAGTGTCATCATCCAGCAGCGCAAGCAGATCGCTTTCATCGACCATGTTGAGGAAGTATGTCTGATACTGTTCCTCGTCCTCATTGATGGGTGCATCGTAGTCGATGACAATGAAAAAGGTGTTGCCGCTTTTCGTCTGGACAGTGATGAACTGCTTGTTGGTTGCCTTGTCATAGAGCAAGTCACGGGTGTAGGCGTTGCCCTCATCGTCAATCGGCTCACCCTTCGGCTTTTCCGGCGTGGGAGTGACTGCGGGCTGCTGTTCCGGCTGGGTTGCCTCCGTAACGGGAAGGTTCTGCTCGGTATCATCGGCGTAGGCAAACGCCGTCACCGAGAAGCAAGACAGAACCATGACGCAGACCGCAAGGACGGTCAGAAAACGAAACTTCTTACGCATTGTCGATTACCTCCGTATTTTCAGCGGGCTTGGTGCCGCCCTTCATGGAAGACAAGAACGCCATGATCTGATCCTTGTCCATCACCATAGAGCGCACGGTATTGATGATTTCAAGGTTTTCCAGCTCCGTCTTCTTGTCGTACAGCTCCTTGAGCTGACCTTCGATTTCGGACTTCTTCTTTTCAGCCTTCTCAATGTCGGAGAGGACTTTCTGATACTTGGGATTCATGCAAAACTCCTTTCTTTTAATAGGCGGGTCTTCCGAAGGCGTAGAAATGCTGCTGCCAATAGGAAGAGTTGATGGATGTGTACTGAATGGGATCGCCGCAGTGGAGCATGACCCCATCACCGACGTAAATGCCGACGTGAGACACGCCGGGGGTGTCATACGTCCCAACGAAAAAGATGAGATCACCGGGCTGTGCATTCGCCTTTGAAACCGGCGTACTGATGTTGTAAAGCCCCTGTGCGCCCAGCCGCCCGGTGTTCACAAGCCCGCTGTTCGTGAGAACATAGCTGACGAAGCCGGAGCAGTCAAAGGACGTGTCGGGATTGGAGCCGCCCCACACATACGGATAACCGAGATACTTTTCCGCCTCGGTGATCAGTGTCGCAAACTTCTCGTCGTTCAGGTATTCCGGGTTGACATCGTAGTCGGCGGGAGGATTTGTAATGTACTTGTCCACATAGGGAGAGTCACCGAACAGATCCTCGCGGTTGCCCAGCACCGACATATACGTTGCGTACATGGAAAGCTGTTCCTGAGACATGATGTAGACCGGGACATGGGAGAGATTGAAGTTTTCGAGCTTCACGTTGCAGATGTAGTAGTCATACGGGACGCGATAGGTTTCCGTGTGCGTGTTGCCGTCTGCGTCCGTCCATGTGTCGGTTTCCGTGCGGTATCTGGTTTCGACGATGACCTCTTCGGTGAGGATGTACTGCTTTTCAAACAGCATTTGGAGCGTACCCTGCACCTCATCCAGCGTGAACTCGCCCTCATGGAGAGCCGAGAGAATGGAGATCAGCACATAGGGGTCATGCTCAATATCGTCCAGATCGAAGTGGTATTCATCATAGTTGTGAGTGCTTTCGTAGGTGTCGAGATAGCGTTGCAGCTCTTGCTCCATTTGGCAATACTGCGCCTCCGCACCGAGCATCGCGTCATCCTCGCTGAGATAGGAGGAAGCGATAACCGACGAGCCGGTAGAGGTGAGCATCGAACACGAGCTGATTCCGGCACCGAGCAAAACGAGAAGGGCAATTCCGACGCCGATCCAGATGAAGACCTTCTTGTTCTTCTCAAAGAACTCCTTGATCTTGTCGGACGCCTTTTCACCGAGCTTCTTGCCGGTATTCTTTGTGGCAGTCCCGGCAGTCTGAGAACCGGCATTTCGAGCGGCGGCATATTCCTTCTTGATGTTCTGCTTCTGGTAGTGCTTGTTCATGTTCTGCTTCTTCATCTCAGGATGCTCCTGCTGATTTCTCTCATATTGGAGCTTGGCGTCAGCTACATCCGCCTTGTGTTCCAGCTTGGAAACCTTCTCATAAGGCTTGTTGACGCTGCTTTCCCGATGATGACGGAAATGCCGAGCGGCAGTCTCAGCGGCAATCTCTGTTTTATGCGCCGCCTCAACCGCCGAGTTTTCCTGCTCGACCTCATGGATTTTGCCGTGAATGCCGGAAGCGAGGGTGTCACCGACCTTGCGGACGGTTTTATCCGCTTCAAATTGCAGCTTGCCTTTGCCCTTGGGCTTTTTCAGCTCATCCTCAAAATGAAGGCGGGTTTTGCCCTTGCCGGTCTCTTCATCAAAAACGCGCTCTTTCTTGAGAACCTTGTGCGTGGGCAGCTTTTCACGGGCGGCATCCAGACGCTCATGCGCCTTCTCGGACTTCCTTTCGAGCTTCTGCATCCGCTTCGTGGGCGGGACGGCATCGTCCGAGACCGGCTTTGCAGAGGCAGTCTCCGCCGCTTGGGAGAGAACGGCATCTGCATCTACTGCTTCAACCGCAGAGGTCTTGCGCAGCTTGTGCGTGACAACCGTTTCGGCAATCACCGTGCCGGTATGAGAAGAAACGCCGTGCTGCTCCAAAGCAGGAGGCTTGAACGGCGTTTCTGACGAGGGCAGCGGTTCAGGTACATTCTGGGGTGGATTTTCTGCCCTTTTCTCTTCTGTGACGGACGTTTCCGAGGGCGGCTGTGTGTCTTTATCCTCGGCGTGTTCCGCCTGAAACTGACGCTGCTGACGGCGCATCTGCACCTTTTTCTGTTCCTCCGCAGAAAGAGCTTCGGAAGGCGCGGCTGGCTCAACGGGCTTCACCAGCTCTGCATCTTCCAGCCGTTTTGACACACGCTGCTCGGTACCAGCCGTCAGGTTTTCCTCGACTGCGCCGTCTCGCGTCATCCGCAGAACAACCTTGTCGCGGGCTTTGAGTTCCGGTTCCTTGGACATCAGATTTCACCTCCAATCCGCTTGTAGGCAAGCTCGGTGTATTCAGGGTTCAGCTCTATGCCCACGAAATGACGCCCCATCTGTGAGGCAACCATGCCGGTTGTGCCGCTTCCCATGAAGGGATCAAGCACAATGCCGCCTTCGGGACAACCGGCGAGAAGACAGGTTTCAACCAGCTTCGGAGGGTAGGCGGCATAGTGACCGCCCTTGAAGGGTACGGTGTTGATCTTCCAGACATCGCGCTTGTTGCGGAGCGGATTGATGTCTGCGTCCTTGATCTCGCCATGCTCACGGGGGCGGTTGATGGACTGCGGCTGAGGCTGACCGGGAACGGGCTTTCCGTATTTGTTGCCGCCCTTCATGCCGCGCTTGAGGCGTTCTGCCGTTGCAGGGGCAATCGGCTCGGAGATTGCCTTGTAGTCAAAGAAATACTTCTTGGACTTTGAGAACAGGAAAATATGCTCATAGCAGCGGGATAGGCGGTCTTTCACGCTCTCCGGCATGGGGTTATCCTTCATCCAGATGATGTCGTTGCGCAGATACCAGCCGGTATCGCGGAGGGCAAAAGCCAGCATCCACGGAATGCCGATCATGTCCTTCGGCTTGCAGCCCTCAACCTTGTTGTTGAGAGCCACAGCCTGACCGTTTCTGCCGTTGGGGTTCTTCGGGTCAATAAAATCGCCCTGATTGCCCTTTCCGGCGTAGGTGTCCGAGATGTTCAGCCAGAGCGTTCCATCCGGACGCAAAACGCGCCTGACTTCGGTAAACACTTCCGTCAGGCGCGAGATGTATTCCTTCGGCGTTGTCTCTCTGCCGATCTGAGCCTCCATGCCATAATCGCGGAGCGCGTAATACGGAGGGGACGTCACACAGCAATGAACGCTGTCATCGGGCAGGGCTTTCAGGATTTCAAGGCAATCGCCGGTATGAATGATGTCAAGCTCTATAAAAACCAGCTCCTTTCTTCGGATTTGAGCGCATATCAGTCGGAGTAATACTCGTCCGGCTCGTAGTCCTCGTCTTCCATGAAGTCCTCGTCGAGATCGTCAATCTCGTCCGCCCAACGGTCGAAGATTTCCTCGGCTTCCTTCGCCGCCTCACGATAGAGGCTCAGGCGGTTCTTCTCAAAGGCGGCAAAGGCGGGGACGAACTTGCCGAACTCACGGATTGCCTTCACATCCTGCGTGCGCATATCTGCGACGCACTGAATGATTTCGGACATCGTGAGCAGATCGTCGATCATCAGCTCATACTCGCCCTTGGGGATAGAAACGGTTTCATCATCCGCCGCGTCAGCGAACGGGGTATTCTCATCGCTGTTGCTGCACTTGGGAACATCAACCTTGAAGTAGAAACCGATCATATCCACAGATACCTTGGTCATAATCTGACGCGCCTCCTTGACCTTTTCGTCGATGTCCTCCCTCACATGGAGGTAGGCGCGGTGATGCTTCTTGAGGTCGCTTTCCAGTCGGATCAGATCGGTCAGCTCCCACAGAGCCTTAAACAGCGCGGAGGTGTTCTCTCCGTATTCGATAGCGTCCGCGTAGGGAATGGTAATCATCTTGTTGTTCATATTCAAAAATCCTCCTTAGTTCTGTACGGTTTCTTCTAAACGGGTGGTCATGATGCGGTAGAGCTGGGTGTCCTTCGGGAAATCGTCCTTGAAGGGAACGATGGTCGAGCCGTAGAAGATCAGCCCCTCACCGGCATTGGAATTGGTGATGTAGTTCTGCTGGCTGGGCGAGATGTTCAGCGCCTTCGAGAGAATCTGCCGGTCGCCGGACGCCTGATTCAGAAGGTAGACAAAATCCGAGTTTTCAAAGATGTTCTCCACCTCGCGGGACGCAAGCAGATCCTTGACGTTCTGGGTGATGCCGGTCGGGATGCCGCCCCACTTTCTGAAACGCTTCCAGATTTCCACGCTGTATGCGGCGGTCTGTTCCTCCTTCAAGAGCAGATGGAACTCGTCCATGTAGTAGCGCGTTGCCTTATGCTGGGCGCGGTTGATGGTAACTCTGTTCCACACCTGATCCTGCACAATCAGCATACCGAGCTTCTTGAGCTGCTTGCCGAGTTCGCGGATGTCATAGCAGACGAAGCGGTTGTTGACATCCACATTCGTTCTGTGATTGAAGACGTTCAGAGAGCCGTGAACATAGATTTCAAGGGCGGTTGCGATGCGCTGTGCCTCCGGCTCCTTCTGATTTCTCAGAATGTTGTAGAGGTCTTCGAGGATCGGCATTTTCTCCGGCTTGGGGTCTGCAAGAAACTCCTGATAGACCATGCGGACGCTGCGGTCAATGATGGTCTTCTCAACCGGCTGCAAGCCGTCCTTGCCGCCGACAATCAGCTCACACATGGAGAGAATGAAGTCGGATTTCAGCGTCAGCGGGTTTTCCTCTTCGGAGTAGTTCGTGTTGATGTCCAGCGGATTGATGTAATCCGTGCTGACCGGCGAGATGCGGATGACCTGACCGCCGAGCTTCTGCACAAGGGGAAAATACTCGGCTTCGGGGTCGCAGACGATGATGTCATCCTCTGTGATGAGGAAGGCGTTCGTCATTTCACGCTTTGCGGAGAAGGACTTACCGGAACCGGGCGTACCCAAGATCAGTCCGTTGGGGTTTTTGAGCTGCTTGCGGTCAACCATGATCATGTTGTTGGACAGCGCGTTCAGCCCGTAGTAGAGAGCTTCGCCGCCCTGAAAAAGCTCCTGCGTGGTGAACGGCACGAAAACCGCCGTGCTGGAAGTGGTCAGTCCGCGTTCGATCTCCACCTGATTGACGCCGATAGGCAGAGAGGACATCAGCCCTTCCTCCTGCTGGAAGTCAAGACGCTTGAGCGCACAGTTATACTTTTGGGCAATGGCGGCGGTCTGGAACACCGCATTTTCGAGCTTCTGGCGATTGGTTGCCGTATTCATGATGAGGATGGTCACGAGGAACAGTCTCTCGTTGCGGGTCTGGAGATCCTGCAACAGACGCTTTGCCTCACCGCCGAAGGTGGCGAGGTCGGACGGGATGATGTATAGTGATAGGTAATTCTTTGAAGTTATCTCCGAATTTTCCCCCACTCCGCACCGTGCGTGCGAGTTTCCCCGCACACGGCGCTCCAACAAAATTTAGTTTGCTTTAACTACTATTTCTAAATTCTCTGCTGATAGCCTTAGAGAATTGACCTTTTTCAGTGCTTTGTCATCAAGTTTGAGAATATCAAGATATTTTGCAATCGTATCTTCTTCAGTAGCATGAATAAGTTTATGTACGTCGGATTTTAACCACACAAGATTCCTATATTCGTCCGTACCACCCAGCTTTTTAGGCTTTTTATGATGGCATTCCATGTCAAATATGCAGAGTGGTTCACCTGTTACCGCACATTTACCGTTTTGTCCTGCCATAAGTGAAATACGGTTATCGTTATATTCCACAGATTTTCCATACTCCTTTGTTTCCAATAGATACTGGATAAGGGAGTGAACGGTTGACAGATTTTTGTGTATAAGCTGTCTGCCTTGTGGAGTGTATTTATTAACCTCTCGTGTGAACATTCTCGGAGTAACAAACTTACAACCGTAAATCGGGAAGATTTGTACACCAGCCACGACTTTAGGCTTTCCGCCATAGCTGCCGTAAAATTTCTGATACGTTCTGGACTTTAGCACTTTTTCAGGCAACGGCGATTTGCTATTTTTGTTTCGCTTTGCCTTTTTGGTTTTTACTCTAAGCCTATGCTTTAGGCTCTTGCTGACAACGAAATTGATTTCTCGGAAGTCACGACTGCACCCTGTGGCAGTATTATAATAATTGTGCATACCAAGAATCATGGCATTCAACTGACTTACCTGATGGGGTGATGTGTCGTGCTGTATTACTTTGATTTGCTCTTTGAGCTTGGTTTTCATTGTCTTTTTCGCTTTTTCCGAAATATTACTTTTTGATACATACTTCTTACCCTTTTTCGTCACGTACAATGCAAAGCCAAGAAAATCCGTTTTCTTTTTGCGGACATTTGTGATTTTGGATTTTTCAGGGCTGATTTCAAGCCCCAATCTTTCCCAAAGCCACTCCTTTACAGCAATGAATATCTTTTTTGCTGTTTTGTAATCCCTACATAGAATCTTAAAATCATCTGCGTAACGCACGAAGAAAAATTCTTTGAGGTTGGACTTCTTTAAGGCTTCATATTTGTGACTGTGCGTATAGGGGTATCTTGTACTTTTGGTTTCCCATTGGTCACTCAACCACCAATCGAGTTCGTTCAGAACAATGTTTGAGAGTAGCGGGCTGATGATACCGCCCTGTGGCGTCCCTTTATCTGGTCTGCCAATTCCCTCAATCTCAGATTTCAGTATTTTTCCGATTATACAGATTAGACTTTTGTCCCGTATGCCCATTGTCCACATTTGCTTGAGCAGCTTGCCATGATTTACATTGTCAAAGAATCCCTTTATATCAACATCTACAACATAGTGCAGTTTGCTGACATTCATCAGGGATTGTGCCCTTGCAATGGCATGGCTTGCCGACCTGTTGGGTCTGAAACCATAACTATGAGCATGGAACCTTGCTTCACATATAGGTTCTAATACTTGGATAATACATTGTTGTATAATCCTGTCGTCCATACAGGGAATACCCAGCGGACGCATTTTATCAGGCTGTCCGACCTTTGGAATTTCTGTTCTGCGTACACTTTTGGGGTGATAGTTTGCAAATTTACATTGAAAGTATTTGACAAACTGTTCTTCCGACCACCCCTTATACTGTGTGATTGTTTTGCCGTCTGTTCCCTTAGTCATTGAGCCTTTGTTGTTTTTGATATTTCTGAACGCTAAAAGTATGTTGTTTTCACTGGTAATAAGGTGCATTAGATTATGGAATGATTTTCCTTTACAGGATTCTTCATATAGCTTATCCATAACATCTTGCATATCGTAATATTCGGCATTTCGCAGTTTTTGTTGCTTTGGTTGCCTCTCTAAGTTCGTATCGACAGTCAAGTCAACCGCCTCCTTTCGGACTTGGTTTCTATTAGTCATACAAGAACCTTGAAAGATTTAGAAATAATGATGAAACTAAATCCTGTCTTGGGGCTGTTGCTCCTTTTCCCATTACAGGAAATATCAATGCTCATGCCCCTGATTTCACTGTGATAAAGATAGATTATCCCGATAGCGGAAAGCCTGTTGGCTTGCCAGTATTCGCTACTGGCTTTCGATTTTTTCTATCACTACAACATCGGATTGCTGAATCCTTACCATTTGTATTCACAGCTTCCCACGTTCCGATATTCCTATCTGTCCATATATCCGTAGGTGCTTACTATGAGCCTGTATGCTTGATTGTGCCTGTAACACAATAGGGTATTTCATAACATGGATTCTTACTTTACCCCACATACCCCGTGACCACGGTTTATGCATTTCTACATAAGCTACGTTTAGACCCTTACTTTCGCAAGTTCGTCAAACTTATCTCTAAGTTATTCTCACCATAGATATTTTATAGACCTCCGGCATATAGGATACACCGTCCACCGCTGGACAGCTTTCGTGACATTCTCATGCCTTACGGTATCTCTCTGCCGACTTCGCCTAGCTTCATACTGTGCATTTCAGCAGTTAGCACAGCATGTAGGAGTATTAAGGAGAGCGTTTCAGGACGTTACCCCCTCATTCCACTCTTTGGAATATCAGTTCTCTATACAAAAGTTTTGTATATGCCTTGTTTCCTGCTTATGCAGTTATCAAGGAACGTGTCGCACCCATATCGTAGCCGGAGCGGACTGCCTTTTTCTGCTCTTCGATCTTCATCTTGTCGAGGTCGGTGATCTTCATCTTGATGCTCTTGATTGCCTTCGCCTGGTCAATCGTCCGGATATGAAAATTGACCGTGATGTTGCTGTCCATCTCAAGGAAGTCGGCAAGCATACGGTCATTGAGTTCCGGCGCGAGGATTTGCAGGAAGCTCACCGCGCCGATGGTTCTGCCCATCTTGAAGCACTTGCCTTCACGGAAGTCAAAGGAAGTGGGCGCGATGAAGTCCTTCGTGCTGAGTCCCGTCCGGGCAACCATGTCAAAGGAAAAGCGGAACGGCTCATTGGTGTCCATGTTGAACACATCATGAAGCACTTTCAGCCGCTCGTAGCCGGACAGCGGTTCCGTCCTCACACCGAGGGTTTTGAAGTTATTGAGAATGTCGGTTTCAATGCGTTCGAGCTTCGGCTTTGCCGTGCGGAGGGAGTCCGCCTCAATGCCGAAGGTGATGTACTTCTTCTTGATCAGCCCATTGTTGCCCTTGGTGAGCTGGCTTTGCAGCATACCGGAATACTCGGAGCGGATGTCGTTGAAGGCGTCCTCCTGTGCCGGAATGTTGATGCGCTTGCGGAACTCATTGAGGCTTGCCTTCTGATTGATGAAGGAGAGCTGGACGAAGATCGAGCTGTCGAAGTAGTTCAGAAAGTCGCACCAGTTCTCAAAGATGGCAGTTTTGTCCTCGTTCTGCGCAAGCTGGTAGTTGATGTCCTCAAAGGCGATGGACTTCGTGTAGAGGCGGCTGTTCACCTTGCAGATACCGTCGCGGCACATCTCCACATAGGGAATGGTCTGCTGGGCGGACTTGCGGACTTTCTTTGCCTTCCTGTCCTTTTTCTTCTGCATGACGATCCGCTTCTTTTCCTGAGCGGAAAGGGCATCGCCGTAAACGACGCCGTTTTTGACCGTCATCTTAGGCTTTGCCTTTGCTGTGCTGTTGTTCAAGCTGCAATTCCTCCTGTTCTTTGATTTTCTGCTGAATTTCAGCGTAGAGATTGTTTGTGCGATAGGGACGCACCTTGTCCCGGATGAACATGGACTGTACGATGTGGTACAGATACTTTTCGGCGGGCTGACCGTCCTTCTCGTAAAGCGCGAAGAAGATGAACGGGAGCATGATGACCACCATCAGCATTGCCGCCGTAGACAAGTCGAGATGCGCCTTCGCCAGAAAGAAGATCGGGACGCCGACCGCCGCAGCGATGGAAAAACAAATGAGCTGCCGCTTGGTCAGGTTGAACATGACCTTCGTTTTGACGCGGTTAAGATCCTTCGGGACCGGAACAAATGCCATTGACTGTTTCCTCCTTTCTAAGCTGCTTTTCATAGCGCAGCTTCATTTGTGCGGGATATTGATCCTCCTTCGGCTGACGCTTGCCCGTCCAGCGAAGCCCACCCGCTTTGCCTTGACAGATCCAGCCGGAAGCCCGAAGGCTTGCACCGTTTTCACTTTCCAGCGTGTAGGTGATGATGCGCTTATAGCCCATAGCCGCAGCAGCTCTTGCCGCCGCGCCGTAGAGAAAGCTGCAAGCGTTCTTCTCTCCGTTGGTGCATAGCCTTGTGACCTCCAATGTGAAGCCGTCATCCAGATACCGGCTGACGGGACGCCCGGCGATGATTACACCGACCAGCTCACCGTCTGCTTCACAGCCGATGGAAAACTTGTGACCGGCAACCGGCTTGTGATGTCGGTGATGCTGCCGGACATACTCGTTGGCGTCTCGAAGAGAGATGGGTCTTAGCCGCAGCATGGTGTTTCCTCCATAGGAAGATGAGCCGTGCATTCGACCTCGTTGCCCCAAACATCCCAGCCTTCGGGGGACTGACGGGCAAAAAGCTCCACGCGGGGAAGGTCTCCCATGAGCCGAACAATGCGCTCCCGTGCTTCATCCGGCTTTTTGGAATGCTCTTCGATGTGGCTGAGGATGACCTGACGCACACCGGCGTCAACACGCTTCGGATGCCCCTTTGTGGCAAGGATGCAGATTTCGGCGTTTGCCCTCGTCCAGTACCCCATGCCGGTGAAGAGGTCATCGTTCCTGCGGTTTTGCTTCACCCATACAAAAGCCACGGTCTTATAAGAAAAGCCCCATGCCGTCAGCACTTCGAGTGCTTCACAGAGGCATGGGAACGTGATCCAGAGGAACAGAGCGCAGTCCTTCGCAGCCAGTTCGCCAACCGGAAGTGCCTTGATGTCTTCAATGCACATCGTCGGATAATGGCTTTCTGCCGACCGCCCCTGTCCCTTCTTGGAGTAAGTCCGATACGCCCAAGGGGGATCGGCGTAGATGATGCTGTACTTCTTCATGCTGCCGACCTCCTTAGTGCGCATGGAAGATGGATTTTGCGAGGCTTCCGGTCTTGAACAGCGAGAAACACAGAATGACCGTGTACGCCGCCACAGAGAACAGAGCCGAGTGAATGTTGTCTGCAATAATCATGCCGTTGATCAGCACTGCATAGATGCCGACGCAGACCATGATGAGAAAGCCCTGAAATGCCAGAGCGAACAAGCCTTTCAGATAGTTCGTGCCGATGCTGCCCCATTCGCGGTTGCTCATGGTTGCGATGGGAATAGGCGCAATGCTCACGGTGCAGTAAATCTCAATCATGCGCCCGTAGAGAATGACCGTAATGAGGATCGCCATGATTTTGAGGCACAGGCTGATCAGAAGCGTTTCTATCGACAGTCCGAGCAGTTCTCCGACGCCCATGTTCTCCATGCCGGTACGCATCTGCGCAATCGTCGCGTCAATGTCAATGCTGGTGTTGCCGTGGATGACTCCGGCTGCACCGGAAACCACGTTCTGCCCGATGTCGAATACTGCCATCACGATGTCAAACGTGTGTGTCACGAGATAGATCGCCACAGCCGCCTTGAAAAACCACTTGAAGAACATCCAAGTGTCCATGTCCGATGAATATTGTCAAGGCGGTTTTTCAAATGGAACTGTAAATACTTTGCGAACGAGCCGGATTTGCAAGGATTTTCAGGAAAAACAGGCTCGAAATCAGGCAAGGAAAATCAATGCTTGCCGGATTCATGAAGTATCTGCCGTCTGCGCGTATGGATTGCACCGTTCCGCGATTCGCGGTGCCGTGCCGCTGGTACGCGGTTTCGCGTGACCTTTTGCGGTTTGGCTGATTATCGTCCGATTCCACGAAGTACAAAGGTGCGTCCTGCGTACAGGGCATCGAATGTGTTGCTCAAAATCGCCAGAAACGGAAAAAGCCCTGTGCCGCGCTCAATACGCAGCACAGGGCTAAAGTTGATTTGGAGATGTCAAAGTGAGTGGAGTTGTTCACAATGCTTAACTTTTGCCGCAATACCTTTTCCCGATTTTCAAACTGCCGGATTTTCTTCTTTCCGTCCTCAATCTCGGCCTGCAGCTCCTCGCGGGTTTTCTCTCTTGGCTTTGTCATAGTTGGTCGCTCCTTTCTGCCTATAGGCACAGAAAAAGGACAGTCGATTTCTCGGCTGTCCCTTGTGGTATATTCTCTTTTGGTGTCAATTACTTGTCAACGAATATTTCTTCTCCATAGATGATAGACGATACAACTTTTACAACTTCTTCGGCTTCCATTTGTTCTGCGACTATCTGATATTTGATACCGTCATATTCAAATTCAGCAACATACATATCATAGTAGCCGGACGGTTCGTGCGTATTAGGGTTATACGGACCATAGGGCATGGAACGATACCCAAAGGTAACTGCCGTTCCGTCAATGTCAGAAGTTCTCACTTCATTTTCGGGCAGAAGATAAATACAATCACTTAGAATACCGATTTTTGAAGCCGTGATAGAAAATCCCTTGCGCGCCGTCACGCCTTCTGTCAGCTTTGGGCTTCCATCTTCGTAATAGTTATGGTAGAAATTGAGTCTAACCGTGTCCTCTACAATATTGCCGCTTTTGTCTACAATAACCCGTGCAGTGCCATTGCCATTGGCTGCGGTCAAGCCATCTGGAATATATGCAGGGGACAAGTCTTTTCCATAGTATTCGATTACAGCGTTTTTATCCCACTGAATATGGTCATATAGCTCCGGATTGCGCCATATACGTGCAGCATCCCTCAATGCCCCCACCTCATTGAAGGAAATATTGTCCATGCTGACATGGATTTCAGATATTGCAGGAGTTGTATCATCATCGGCAGTGTCAATAGGGTTGTCAACAATCACTCCATTCGGATTGTCCGGTGGTGTAGTACCTTGCTGGTGGAAATAGTCGGGGAAACCCGAAAGAGCGGTAAAAAGCATAACAGTAAGGCAAGCTGCCATAGCACTCCATTTTATCCACTCATGCTTTTGACAATGGTAGTTTTCGGCTTCCTCATAATACTTATCGCCGACTTCACTCATGGCTTCGGAAAACAATTTCGTGGTCATACGAATACCTCTCTTTCAATCAAGTATTGCTTCATCTTCTGGCGGATTAGTGTGAGCCGGACGGATACATTTTTTTCAGATATACCTACGCGCTTTGCTATGTCCACGTAGGTGTCTGCATACGCATAGCGGCGCATGAAGATAACACGCTCTTTTGCGGTCAATGTATCCAAAAACGCCTCGATGATACGGGCTAACTCTCTGGCTTCAATTTCATCTTCCACGGTTTTCTGGTCTGCGATGCAGCTCTCGATTTCCTCTAAGGCAACCGTATAGTGTCCGCTTCGTTTTGCCGCTTCCTTTCTCCAATAGGTTTTAAGGGAAATGTTCCGCACGATTTTCACAATGTAGGACAACAAGGGATTGGGGTGTACCGGGGGAATAGCGTTCCATGCGCCTAAATAAGCGTCGTTTACACATTCCTCCGCGTCCCGGCTGCTGTTCACAATGTTGTACGAAAGGTTGTGACAGATTTTTCCGTATTTCATGTCCAGTTCCCGTATGCCTTGTTCGGAACGCTCAAAAAACAACTCAATAATTTTTTCATCATCGATCATCGCGCCACCTCCTTTCCGGCTTCACTCATATACTACGGTTTTAGCTGCAAACACTAAATGAAAGAGAGAAGTTTTCAAAGAAATTATAGCACATCTTTTTGAATAGGGTGTGTCAAGTTGCCGGAATGTTTCTTT
>ERZ826051.1925-NODE-1925-length-17427-cov-3.353442_pt1 | contig 17427 bp, 14 predicted proteins | sample MGYA00519928_ERZ826051 | MGnify/ENA primary metagenome ERZ826051 (study PRJEB31778, sample SAMEA3449219) | human gut metagenome | biome: human gut; feature: human-associated habitat; material: faeces | place: United Kingdom | collected 2010/2012 ...
GTAGCCCCCTAAAAGCAGTGCTCCCGCCAATGCACCAAAAAGCATCAGCCACCATACCTTAAGATTTCCCTGCAGGATCTCCCATACCGTATATTCCCTGTCTGTTGCAACTTTCTTTTCTTCCACTGCATATTCTCCGTTTTTCATTCTATTATTTTCCTGCTGACTCGTGAGGTTTGTTTTTGACCACATATATTTTTCATTTTACCGCAAAACGCGCGATTTTAAAAGCCTAAATAACAATACAAAAAAAGATCCGCACTCCATTTCTGAAGCACAGATCTTTTTACGTTATCACTTTATTATTCAATTACAAGATCAAGCCAGTCATCCACCGGGACAAATCCTACATAAGTTTTGCCGGTATTAATCTTGATCTCATTGCCTGCTGCATCATAGTAGCGTGTCGGAGAAGTCATCTTCTCTTTCTTCCAGGTAACCGGAATCGCTTTTCCATTGGTCACATAATATCCACCGCCCTGGCTGACACAGTCGAAAATCAGATAACCGTGTTCATCATACTGGGTATATCCGCAGCTCTGGATCAGAAGATTCTTAAAGCAGAGCTGTTTGTTGTCGTTACCCGGATCTACATGTGCTTTACCATACTCTGAGTAGTAGTAAAGCTGGTCATCCGCATTGTACTCTAAATAAGAACCATTGTGTGGGAACGGAAGATCCACGGTATTGGCATCGATTGCATCGGGTGCAGAAGAAAGATCTACCGGATTGCTCTCACTTGCAAACTGGTAATGCGGTCCCTCATAATAAGAAGTATATTCTTTTGAAACACCACTGTTTTCGAAGTTCTTGTCTAAATCTCCCGGTAAAATATATTCGGTATACTCTCTTGATTTGCCGTTATCCACACGTGAGAATGTACCACTAAAATTATCCACACTCGGATCTGCCATATATTCATCAATATAGAATGGACCGCCATCATGACAGATGACTGCATTCCACTCGGATGCAATCAGGATATTCGTCGGACGCACACTTCGGATGCTTCCTAACTGTTTGATGTTTTCCCAGTCTTTGACAAGTACCATAAATCTGGTGATTCTGCCGTTTAATGTGCTGTTCATCATCTCATAGACAACGTCTGCCTGTGATAAACCGTAATGTGGCAGTGCAATAGACTCATTGTCCACCATAACTGCGATCGGTCTCTGATTTTTAAGACTCTCATCAATCAGCTCGTTTGTCAGCTCACTGCGGTACATTCCCTCCGGAAGTACTTCCTCACTCTCGGTTTCAGCCTCTGTTGACTCTGTTCCAGCCTCTGTCATGGCAACTTCTGTCGAATCAGCCGCCGTCTCGTCTGTTTTTTTGTCGCCGCATGCTGCCATAGATGCCGCCATTGCAAGCGCAGTCAGCATTAAAATTGCTCTTTTCTTCAAACTAAATACCTCTCAACGTAATTATTTTGTGCTCTTTTGCACCGTTTCTGTTATTATACCACTTTTTAAGACTTTTTTACCATCTTATTTTCACGTTTTAAGAAAACCTTAAGGTAAAAAGCTGTAATTCATAAATTACTTCTTTTTCCACTTTGCATACAGTGTCTTATTTCCGCTGCTTCCTTTATTGATGACAGTAACTTTCTTTTTAAATTTCTTATCTAAATACCATCCCTTAAATACATATCCTTTTCTTGTCGGATTTTTCAGTTTGATCGTCGAAGTCTTGTATGTATATGCAGTCGGATTCTTTTTGGCATTTTTTCCACCATTTAATTTATAGGTAATCTTATATTTCGTAAGTTTCCACTGTGCATACAGTGTAATGTTCTTCGTGAGCTTGATCTTTGCTTTGTTTTTATAAGACTTACCTTTTCCGTTTGCCTTGGTATTCCAGCCTGTAAACGTATAATATTTCTTCGAAAACTTATTTTTTGAGATCGCGGTGGAAACACCCTTTGCCATACTCTGCTTGCTCATGCTTCCCTTGCCGCCATTGCTCTTGAATGTGATCTTATAAGTTGTCAGCTTTGCGAGTTTCTTCGATGAAACACTGCTGTCCGCATATTTATTGCAGACTGCGACCGCACGCACTGTTTTACCCGGTGCTACCGTAAATGCACCCGTATAGCGTGTGCCCTTTGAATATGCCGCATTTGGCTCACTTCCGTCTGTGGTATAATAAATAACTGCCCCAGATGTTTTCGATGTTATTTTTACTTTATAGGAGGTACCGCTTACCGACGCTGAAATAACTGGCTTTGCTACTGTCTGAGTGATTGTGGCAATCGTTCCCGGTGCTGTGGATGTCGCCCCGGAATCGATCGTACATGCCGGCAGGTAACCCTCCCAGATATCTTCTTCCGCATGGAAAACATAGGAACTATAATTTACTGTATCATAATAATTATCGCTTCTTTCAAAATAACCATAGTAAATGGTTCCGTCCGCATCATCCCATGTACAGTCTACATTGTACCAGGAATCGTTAAGACGCACTTTATTCCACTCGTGATAGTAACTTGTTACTGCTAAGGCATCGATTCCTGAGCCATTGCACATCATTGCAAATGACTGGGCATATCCGGCACAGACAGTCTTATCCGTACAGAAAACGCTGTACACAGACTGTGAATATTCTGTACTCTCCGTTGCAAAATCGCTATTCACAAGAGCCTGATTATAATACACTTTTTCACAGATCAGATCATGTATCTTTTTAACCTTTTCATAATCTTTACTGCATTGATCGATCTGCTCCTGCCAGGCATCCACCTGTTCCTTTACTTTTTCCGTCTTTTCCATCCGGTCTGTACCGTTTTCAAACGCAGGATAAATACCGAATACCAGAGAAATTGTATCATTTGAATATGAAATTGTATAAACTGTCGCATTCAAAAAATAATATTGTGGATTTGAATACCGAAACATCAACAGTACATTTTTCTGCTGTGCCTTCGCAAGTGTGCTTCCAGAAATTGCCTGCATCCGATATGCCCCCGACTTTGTCGTCACAGCATCCGTTTCCGTCGTCAGGTACTTTTCACAGATGACATCTAAGGCATTCCAGTACGCTTTTTCTTCGTCCGATAACTGATCATAAAAGTAATCGCTTCCATACTTGTTCCAGTCGTCCGCTGCTATGTCTGCCGTTCGAAGCAAAGACTGTTCGGCAATATCACTTTCTTCTATGGATTCATAATCCTCGTCAGCCGCCTCTTCGGTTTCTTCCTCAAATACAAGCCGTCCTGTCGGCAATTCCATATCCGTTAGGACTTCATCCGCATAAATGCTGTTGTTTTTTTCTGAAAATGCAAATATCAGACTGCAAAAAATTACCGTCAATATTTCTATTTTTAATTTTGCTCTTTTCATAACATCCTTATCCTTACCTGCCGCTCATTTATCAGTCACAATCTTCTTCCCTGATTTTAAGAAAACTGTTCATTTTTCATGGCACTTTATGTCCATTATACCTTCCCGCTCGTCATCAAACAAGTCTTATCCACCATATCCTTTGTATTTTTCCCCGATCTTTTCTGTCAGGATTCTGCGATCAGTTCCGAAAGCGGTGCAAATGTATATCCCATCTCCTCCCATTTTGTCAAAAGTTCATCTAAGATCTCCTCATTCGTCTTTGAAGTGCTGTGCAGCAAAACGATTGCTCCCGGATGGATCCTGGTCAGCAGTTTATCAAATGCTTCCTCCTTCGTCGGCTGGTTATCGACATTCCAGTCCACATAGGCAAGGCTCCAGAAAAATGTATTGTATCCGAGTTCTTTTGCCATCTTTAGATTTTCCGTGCTGTATTTTCCCTGTGGCGGACGGTAATATTTGATCATTTCTTTTCCCGTGATCGACTGGTATAACGATGCGACATCATCGATTTCCTTTTGGAATGAAGCCAGATCCGATATGGATGACATATCCGGGTGATGATAAGTATGATTACCAACGGCATGCCCCTCTTCCTCCATGCGCTTTACGATATCCGGCGCTGACTCAAGGAAATGTCCCACGACAAAAAAGGTCGCTTTTGCATTGTGTTTCTTTAATGCATCCAGGATCGGTTCTGTATTTCCATTTTCATACCCGCAGTCAAAGGTCAGGTAAATTGTCTTTTTATTTTTATCGCCCACATACCATGCGTTGTATTTTTTTAATTCATCCGCTGTCACATTGCCGGTCGGCTGGGTTCCCTCCGCTCCAAAGCCCAGTCCCCAGTTATCTGCCTGATTCTGGACAGACACTGTCTCCACTGTTTTTTTCATCTGCTGTTTCTGCAGCGAACCTGCGCCCCAGCCTAAAAAGAACATAAAAACAAACAGTGCCGTCACTTTTAAAATTTTCTTTTTGTTATGGTTCATGTTTTTCCCTTCCATCCCGATTATTGATATTGCATAACATCTACGCATCGCAATCATGCATGAATGCTATACTTTACAATATTTCTTTTTGTATTCTATGTGGGAAGGCGCATGTACCATGCCCGGAAATACCGATCCGGAAAATCTGTTACAAAAAAAGTACCGTATACTGACATTTTTCTTTTTTGTCATATACAGTACTTTTTCTTTTCTATCTATTTATCTGTATTCATTTAAAACTTTCCGCCCAGATTCTCTTCTCCGTACTTACTCATAGCGCAATGCATCGATGACTTCCATCTTTGAAGCCTTGTTCGCCGGATAATATCCGAAAAATACACCGGTCAGCATAGAGAAGAACAGTGAAAGCATGATCGCCGTTACAGAAGGATGCACCGTCATAATAATATAATTTGCATACTGAGAGTACATATTCTGAATGACAAATCCTGCCACTTTTCCAAGCAGTGCCCCGATTCCTATACCAATCAGTATACCGATGATACCTCCGATCAGACAGAGCATGATCGCCTCTATGACAAACTGCATACGGATGGTGCTCCTCTTCGCTCCAAGAGCCATCCGGACACCGATCTCCCTTGTACGCTCGGTAATAGACACAAGCATAATGTTCATGACACCGACACCGCCTACGATCAATGAGATCAATGCAATGCCGGACACTGCGATCGTGATCACATTAATGACGGTATTGATCATTCCCATATCAGACGCCATATTATAGGTAGTAACATGGAAATTTTTATTGTTTGCATATTTCTCTTCAAAAAAGTTTGTAACATCTGTCGTTGCCTGATCGATATCTGCCAGGGAATTGACCATCAGGTTAAAGTTTGTGTAACCGGACTGATCTTTTCCCATCAGCTTAAAACAGGTCTGGATTGGAATAAACATTGTAGTAGAACGGTCTTTTTCCGGGACGCTGGTATCCACCTTGCCAAAAAGTGCTGCATTATATTCGTATATACCTACAATTGTAAAATTATATAGATTTCCATCGCTGCCTGCATAAGTGATCTGTTCTCCTATTGGATTCTCATCTCCAAAATACTGCTTTGCCATGGTATCTGCCACAATGCAGACGTTCTTCTTTGTTTTGTTATCCTGTTTTGTAAGGTTTCTTCCGGCATACATCTTTAATTTCATATAATCAATATACTCGGAAGTAGTCCCCTGAACGGATACATTGGCATAAGTATTTTTATCCTGCCGGATCTGTCCGTTTCCAAGAAATTCAGAAGCTGCTATTCCATCAAATTCATCCGGATATTTTTCCACCAGTTCATCGATCATCTCCTGTGTCACAAAGTCCGATGTTTTCATTTCCGGGTATTCCCAGGTATCCCAGTCTGCATCATCTTCCGGATATCTTGCATCCACATATGCCTGAACCGTATTGCCACCCAGTGAATTTAAGGTGGATGTCAAAGTAGTCTGAATGGAATTACCGATCGTCGTGATCGTGATGACTGCACTGATACCGATGATGATTCCTAACATGGTCAGAACCGAACGCATTTTATTGCTGAAAATGCTGGTGATCGCCTCTTTTATATTTTCCAAAAACATCAGCCTTCACCTCCATTATCTGACACGACATTACCATCTAAAATCGTAACGATCCTTTTTGTCTCCGCCGCAAGTTCCTGTGAATGTGTGATCAAAACGATGGTTTTTCCCTGCTCCTCATGCAGCTTATGAAAAAGATCCATGACCATATGTCCGGTTTTGGAATCCAACGCTCCGGTCGGCTCATCCGCTAAGATGATCGCCGGATCATTGATCATTGCGCGTGCGATCGCCACACGCTGTTTCTGTCCACCGGAAAGCTCGTTTGGTTTATGAAAAGCCCGTTCCTCCATGCCAACCATTTTTAACATTTCCATGGCACGTTCTTTTTGATTTTTTTCCTTCTCAGTACTATATAACAGCGGAACCATGACATTTTTTAATGCATTTGCCTTCGGAAGAAGGTTAAAATTCTGGAAAACAAAACCGATTCTTTTGTTCCGGATCGCACTTCGCATGGAATCATCCATTTTATTTACATCTTTTCCCTCCAGAAAGTAAGTTCCCTCGGTCTGACGGTCCAGGACACCGATGATATTCATCAATGTACTTTTTCCGGAACCGGACTCACCGACGATGGAGACAAATTCTCCCTGATCGACTGACAGACTGATCCCATTTAAAATCTGCAGTTCATTCGGCTTGCCTATGTAATAACGTTTTATAATATTCTCCATACGGATTACTGGTTCACTCACGATCATTCTGCCTCCGTACTCATCATGCCTTCTGTGTCAAGTGCCTGATTGGAATATATCTGTTCCGGAGTAAACACCTGACCTTCGGTGACAGAAAATGTATTATCGTAGATCAGCTGGTCGCCCTCTTTCAGATCGCCGCCTGTCACTTCTGTATAATAATCTACCTCTTCACCGACTTTGATATTTTTCCGGACTGCGGTTGCTGTTCCATCTTCATTTGCTTCCGCTGCCAGAACATAGGAATCTCCGTTGTCATCCTGCCGGATCAGATCATATGGAACTGCAAGCTGTGTACCTCTGTCTTTGATCACAATTTTGGCTTTTGCACTCATTCCAACCAGAAGTTCTGTGTTGTCGATCGTGATCTCTGCAGAATAACCGCTTGAGGTATTGGTATCTGTACCGTTTGTGTTGGTGGACTGATTTTTTACTCTGACCACACGTGTTACCGTACCTTTGATCTCTTCATCCCCCGTTGCATCCGTTGAAACGGTTGCAGGCATTCCTTCCTGGATCTTTAAAATGTCAGCTTCCTCAACATTTACGATCACTTTTAAGGAAGATGTATCCTCGATCGTGATCATGGTCGTTCCTGCTGTGTTTTTATCTCCGACTGATACATTGACGGCTGTGACAACTCCACCGATTGGTGCAGAAAGTGTACAGTCGGCAAGCTGTTTTTGTAACTGTTCCAGCTGGTCTTTTGACTCTGTGGTCGTGCTTGCCTGGTATTTTTGCATGTCAACGGTATTCTGAGCTGATGCTACACTTCTGTCTGTGCTCTTTAATACGGACGCGTAGTTATCATTCGCTGTATCCAATGCTTTCTGTGCTGCCTCTAAAGACGATTTGAAGCCTTCTAATTTTGCATCATATTCAGAAGTGTCCTCATGGTTATTTTTCAGATAATAAATATAATCCCCGCACTCTGCCACCTTTTTCTTATATTTATCAACATCACTCTGTGCCTCATCAATCGCTTTCTGCGCAGCTTCTAGAGAATCCTGCTGGTCCTGCTTATTTTGAACCAGACTTTCCTGCTTCTGTGCAGCATCGTTTGCTGCGATTGCATTCGCATTGCTGATATTTGTCTTTAACTCTGCAATCTGTTTTTCAATATCCTTCTGATCCAATGTCACAAGCGGATCACCCTCTTTTACAATGTCACCCACCTGAACGTTCACGGCTGTGATCTCTGCTGCTGCAAGGGACATGACATTTGTCTTGCTCTGTCCTGCGATCGTTCCCTTCAAAGAAACTGAATCGGATAAATCCCTTTTCTCTACCGGTTCTACCTCAACCATATTCGCTGCTGTCTCAATCTGTGAAGTCATATTTTTAACAGCGCTGCCGATCAATACAATTACAATAGCTGCAATCACTAAAACGATCAGCCATACTTTCTTCTTTTTCTTTGGTACTTCAGCCACTTCTGTCTTTTTTTCTTTTTTATGAAAGAAATGCTTTTTTTCCTTTACATTGTTGTCTTCCATGCTTACATGATCTCCTTTTTTTCCTTGTCTTTTTTGACCTATGGCAAATTGTACCATATTGTTTTCAGAAAAAAAATGGGATTAATGTAATCTTAATATTTCTTTCACGTTTCTTTATGAAAAGGAATGATTTCTAAAAAAGGTCTAAAAAATTATCTGGCATTTTTCGTTTCTTTTGCTGCTAACTAACACAAGTCCCGCCAACAGCAAAACCGGGAAAAGAATTGAGGCTCCAATTCCCACGCGCAGATTATTGGAAAACACACTCGAAACAAATCCCACGAGTGTCGGTCCGCCGGAACCGGCACAAATGCGATCAGCAGATAAGAGCCAATGCAAAGCAGCGTACTTAATTTCATAAACTGATCCAGATCGAATCTGTCTCCATATTTTCCATAAATCAAGCGGGAAGTTCCCATTAAAATAGAGAATGCCATCGGTCCCACCAGATCACCGATCGTTTTGGTGATTCCAAGTCCCTGCTCCGCAAACGTTGATGCCCACTGGCTCACCGCCTGCTCGGATGCACCGGAGCACACCATCATGATCATTAAAAACCAGAATACTTTTTCCCGGAAAAGTTCTCCCATGGTCATGCCCTTCTCGCCCTCTTCATGCAGACTGTAGATTGGCACTTTTGTGAATAAAATCATATTGCAGACCGGAATGATCACCCACAACAGTGTGAGGATTTTCCAGTGTTCCGTTCCAAACAGTGCGAAAAACACTGTGGAAAATAAAACAACGCCGGTACATCCCCAGCAGTAAAAGGAATGTAAAAGGCTCATTGCTGCTTCCTTATTATCCGTCGGACATGCCTCAATGATTGGGCTGACTAACACCTCCAGCAAACCGCCACCCACTGCATAAATCACGACCGACATTAAAATGCCAACAAACGGATCTGCGAAAAGTTCCGGCAAAACCGTGAGCAGTACCAGCCCTGCCGCCGCACAGATATGTGCAATAATCACAGATGCCCGGTAACCGATTTTATCAATGAATCCCGCCGAGAGCAGATCTATCAGAAGCTGTATCACAAAATTAATCGTAATAAGCAGTGTGATCTTCGTCAGTGGAATCTGGTATGTTTTCTGAAATGTCACGAATAACAGCGGAACAAAGCTGTTGACAATCGCCTGAACAATATAACCGATAAAACAGGCGTATGTTGTTTTTTTATAGTCTTGTTTCATTTTTATCCTCGCTTTTTATATGTGTTTTCAGCCAAAGCCTTCTTCTTTTATAGCACATAAATTTCTTTTTTAAAAGCAAAAATCACCTTCCATGACATTGCGCACGGTAAGTGTCATGAAAAGTGATTTTATCACGCATTTTTTAATAAACGTTTCTAATTTTTTACTCTATTTTTCATATAAGAATTCTTCCGGCAGTATCACATTAAAAGCTTTTGCAAGATCACGGAAATTATCCGGCGTGATGGTCTGTCTCTTATTCGGCTGCATTGACAACATTTTCACAAGGATCTCTGCGGATTTTTCAGCGGTATGCATTAACCCAAATGTCAGGTCAAAATCTTCTCCCGAAGCAAACATTCCGTGATGCGCCCAGATTGCAAGATTGTATTTCTTCATTAATTCACTGGTTGCCACTGCGATGTCACGACCGCCCGGAACCATCCACGGCACCACACCGACACCTTCCGGGAAGATAACCGGACATTCTGTTGACATTTCCCATAATTCTCTTGTAAACACCTTATCTTCCAGTGGCAATACAAAAGTCAGCGCAATAATATTGGTTGGATGTGCATGGTATATCACTCTGTGCTTTCCACCTGTTGCGATCATTTTTACCTCATGATTCATCAGATGGGTTGGCAGTTCGGAGGTTGGTCTGCCGCCATTTACCAGTCCCCACACGATACGGTAGTTTTCCCCTTTCTCATCCAACTCGATGATACAGATGGAATCCTCCGGTTTGATGATCACATTGCGGAAATATTTACCGCTTCCGGTTACAATAAAATATTCCTTTGCAAGTTTTGGAACTGTCGTTCCGATCGGCTACCATTCTTTCGGTTCAAAATCTTCCTTTACGGCTTCCACTTCTTCCAGCCGGATACGATAGGAAAGGTTTCCGCCATTTCTCTCGTGCCATCCCTGCTCCCATCCATCGTTTGCCGTGCGGATAAAATTCTTTACAAATTCTGCATCTAATACTCTCATTTTTCTTTCCTCCATTTTGGTTTTCTATCATTGATTTTGTGTTCAAAACTAACTGCATTCTTTTTTACATGGTTTGTCTGGCTATCGATTTAACAGTACTTCTTTCTCATATCTCTCTACTTCTGCAAACCAGTTCTTATCTGCGGGAACTCCACATTCCTCACAGTATTTGGTCCATACATCTCCAAATGGAAATGTCTTTAATTCTTCCTGCATGACCATCAGCTCGGTCAGGCGATTCTCATCCTGTAATTTTTTAAGTTCTGCATTCGGTGTACAGAGCGCCGATAATAATGCTTTCTGCCAGCTTCTAAATCCCACAGTCCATGCACTGATGCGGTTGATACTTGCATCAAAATAATCCAGTGCCATATGTACCCTGTCAATCGCATCACATCTTACGATCTCTTTTGCCATTTCTTTTGTCTCATCATCGAATAAGACGACATGGTCTGAATCCCATCTTACCGGTCTTGTGATGTGAAGTGCGATCTCCGGGAAATAGCACAGTAATGCCGGTATTTTATCCGACACTACTTCTGTAGGATGATAATGTCCATTGTCCATCAGCGGAAGGACATTCTCGTGTGTCGCCGCAAATGTCAATGTAAACTCGGCTGATCCCGCTGTGTAAGACTCCACACCAATTCCGAATACCTTAGACTCCACACATGGTTTTACCAGCTTTGGATCATGCGGTTCTGCAATGATCTGTTCGATAGAATCCTTATATCTCATGCGCGGTTCCATTCGGTCTGCCGGAATATCTTTGTATCCATCCCCAATCCAGATATTCATCACACATGGAACACCTGTCTCTTTTGCAAAATATTCCGAAATGCGGATACATGCTTTTCCATGCTCGATCCAGAACTTTCTTGTCTCCTCGTCCGGGCTTGTCAGTGTCAGTCCGTCTTTTACTTGGTCATGTGAGAAAAATGTCGGATTAAAATCAATCCCAACATGGTGTTTCTTTGCAAAGTCTACCCATTTTCTGAAATGCTTTGGCTCTAATTTGTTGCGGTCTGCAAATTCGCCTTTCTCAAAGATTGCATAGCTTGCATGAAGATTTAATTTCTTTTTGCCGGGCATGAGGCTCATCGCCTCTTCCATGTCCTGCATCAGCTGTTCCGGTGTCTTTGCCTTTCCGGGATAGTTTCCGGTTGTCTGGATTCCGCCGGTCAAAGGTCCGTCATGGTCAAATCCTGTCACGTCATCGCCCTGCCAGCAATGAAGTGATACCGGGATTTCTTTTAATTTTGCGATCGCTGCATCTGTATCAACACCGATATCTGCATACATTTTTCTGGCCGCTTCATATCTTTCCTGTACCGTCATAAAATTTTTACCTCACCTTTCTGCCGGGCACAACATCCGCTTCCGGCATATATTTTTTTCTGATATTCCTGATTGTTATTTCTCATATTTTTTTATTTCAAAAGACTCAAAGATACATTTTCTTGCAGCCTGTAAATTTTCAAGTTCTCCTGCTGCAATGATCTGCGCCATCAAATTTCCGATGGCTGTTGCCTCTGTCGGACCGGCATAAACGGTCTTTCCGGTTGCCTTTGCAGTCAGTTCATTCAAATACGCCGCATTGGCTCCTCCGCCGACAACATGGATGCTTTCATATGTAATTTCTGACATCTCCTCAATCTCCCGGATTGTCTGTGCGTAGCATTGTGCAAGACTGTTATAAATCACGCACGCTGTTTCTGCGATTCCCTCCGGTATCCGCTGTCCGGTCTCTGCGCAGGCTTTTTGCACTTCTTCTGTCATGCTTTGCGGTGCTAAAAAGCGGTCGTCATTACAGTCTACCAAAGATGCAATGTCCGCCCTTGCCGCCGCCTCGCAGATCTCTCCGAATCCCTGCTTTGGTTCCAGTTCTTTTCGGGCCGACTGTATCATCCAAAGTCCCATGATATTTTTCAGATAGCGAAAACGATACGCATATCCTCCCTCGTTCGTAAAATTATGAAGTCTGCTTTCCGGTGAACAGTCTGCTTGTTTTAATTCAGTTCCCATCAGTGACCACGTTCCGGAACTGATGTAAATGATATTGTCCTCATTTGTCGGAACTGCCATCACTGCAGAACCGGTGTCATGTGTTGCTGGTAAGACGACTTCACAGTCAAATCCGACCTCTTTCTGAATTTCTTTCGTCAAATTTCCCAGTACCGTTCCCGGCTTCTTTATTTTCTGGAAAATCTGTTTTGGATATCCTAACATTTCAATCAGTTCATAATCCCAGTCTTTTGTTTCCGGGGATACTAACTGTGTTGTGGTGGCATTCGTATATTCTGATGCCTTCTCTCCTGTCAAAAGATAATTAAAATACTCCGGGATCATCAGCATGGTCTCTGCGTGTTCGAGAATTTCGGGATTGTTGGATTTTACCGCCATCAACTGATAAATGGTGTTGAAAATCTGCTTCTGGATGCCTGTTCTCTCATATAACTTTTCTTCCGGGATGATCTCATAGACTTTCTCATCCATCCCTGCGGTACGGCTGTCCCGATAACCGACTGCATCTCCAAGCATTTTATTCTTTTTATCCAACAGGACAAAATCAACTGCCCAGGTATCAATTCCCATACTCACCGGGATTTTTCCCGCTTCTTTACACTTTTTCATTCCCTCTAAAATTGCTCTGAAAAGTGCTTTTACATTCCAGCTTTTCTGTCCGTTCTCTTCGGTCATTCCATTCGGAAAACGATACATTTCTTCCAATACCATTTTTCCGTCTTCCATATGTCCTAATATGTGTCTGCCGCTAGAAGCTCCAATGTCGATTGCAAGATAATACTGCTCCATATTTTCCCCCTCTCCTGCATCTGTGTTCCTTTTCTATTTTTTATTTTAGGAAAAAAATGAACGCAAAAAAAGAACACTTTTTGTTCAAAAAAGTGTTCTTATTTGCCCAAATTGTTTTCAGCAGAGCCACTGATAGGTTCCTTCTTCCACTGTCTCCCTCTGTCCGTTCGGCAAAACCACTTCCGATTTTACCGGCGTATTCAATGAGATATGACAGCCATCCTCCTCATACTTCCAGGAGCTTTCAATTTTTCCTGCTCTTGAGAGATAACTTCCGCTCACACCGCCAAGCCGTCTGTCCGGATACGGCTCGAAATGCAATTCTGCAAAACCCGGTTTCTGTGGTTTGATTCCGAGAATATACTGATAATAAAATTCTCCGACACTGCCAAATGCATAGTGATTGAAAGAAACCATATTGTCGCCGGAACCTGCCATTTTCTCTTCGTTGACCGTTCCATCCGGTTTTAATGCATCCCAGCGCTCCCATGTCGTGGTCGCACCGCATTTTATCTGATACATCCAGCCCGGACAGCCTTCCTGTAGCAGGATATCATAGGCGAGTTCTGTCTCTCCCGCTTCCACTAAAAGTGGAAGCAGATGTTCCGTTGCAAAGAATCCTGTCTGGAGACCATTTTTGCGGATACTGGCAGCAAAATTCTTCTTCACCAGTTCCCGCAGTTCTCCCTCCGGCAATACAAATTTTAATGCCATAATATAAGCAGACTGATAATCTTTTGCCACAATTCCTTTTTTGCTCACGAATTTCTCAATATATGCTTTCGTTGTGGCTTCCAGCTGTCTGCGGTATCTGTCTGCATCAGCTTTTTTCCCAAGACGCTCTGCCGTCTCGCTGATGACCTTCAGATCATGTACGATAAAGGCATTCGATACCGGATTGTTGTGCATTGCCTGCCATGCGATCCCTTTTCCCATTGCAAGCCAGTCTCCCAAAGAAGGTCCAATCCAGAGATTTTTCTTTCCCATTTTCCGGATTTCCGCCTCCACAAAAAGTTTCATGCTCTCGTACTGGCGTGGCAGTGCTTCCTCGTCTCCAAACTGCTGATAGAGCATTTCCGGTAAAATTGTGACTGCATTTCCCCAGCCTAACATGCTGATAAAACCAATTCCGGCAGGTCCGGTCTGCGGCACAGTGGCACACACATACCCTTCCGTGTTGTCAAGCTGTCCCAGTTCCAGATCACGCAAAAAGTTTTTCCAGAAATCATTGGTGTCAAAATTGTAGGCTCCGGTGCGTGCAAACACCTGACCATCCCCGGTATAACCCATACGTTCATCCCGCTGCGGACAGTCGGTCGGCACTTCCACATAGTTGGATTTCTGCCCCCAGACCTGATTCTCATATAACTTCTGAACCATTGGATTCTCACACGAAAAGTATCCGGTGCGCTTCATATCGGTGTGAAGCGCATACGCTTTGATCATGCCCGACTGATAATCTACGCCTGAGAGTTCCATATATCGAAATCCCATATAGGTAAAACGCGGACGGTATTTTTTCTTTTCCGCTCCGGCATGATAGATGATAGCTGCCTTTGCTTTCCGCAGATTGGCAGTGTAAAGACTTCCATCTGCATTTAAAATCTCTCCGTGGCGGATTGTAATTGTCTCATTTGTAAAAAAAGAAGGATCAATTTCAACAATTCCGGCAAAGTTCTGTCCAAAGTCAAGAATCGTTACACTTCCTGTCTGCTTTGCCTCTTTTACCTCCATCTCTTCCTGTAACGTAACTTCGGTCAGCGTCGGCTCCAACGCAAAATCCAGTTCGTTTTTGAAAGATACCGGATGTCCGATCACCTGATTTCTTCCATCCGCAAAATAAATCTCACCGTCATACTCCCCGGCGTATTCGTAAGGAGATTCCAGTTCGTCCGTCTGCTCGCCGGATACAATGTCCCGGACGCCACCCGCATCTTCGATGTTTAAAATCCACGATACCGCAGGTTTTTCCCCGTAAATCTGTGTCTTGTTCTCACAGAGGAAACGGCCGCAATACCAGCCCTGTCCAAGATAAACCCGCAATGTGTTCTCACCCTCACGAAGCAGTGCGCTCACCTCATGAGTCTGGTAAAGCACACGCCTTGGATAGTAGGAATATCCCGGTGCAAACATCTGTTTCCCGATTTTGACGCCATTGATCTCTGCCTCGTATACTCCGAGCGCAGTTGCTGTGAACACTGCCTTCTTCACATCTTTCACGGTAAATTTCTGTTCATATACAAAGACCTCTCCCTCGCGGTACTCACGGTCTGAGGTGATAAAATGCATTTTCAGTTTTTCCATTCCCTGCGTTTTCTCCCTTCCAGCTATGCTCTAACAAACGTACTGATTCATAAATTCTGCACTTAACTCCATGGACTTTAACGGAGAATCGTCCACCCAGTTTTTGTGGCTTTCTAAGATCACTGCATCCACATTCACTTTTTGTGCCTGCGTGATCAGCGAAAAAAGATTCATGTTTCCATAGCCAAGTTCCATGCTGTCCGATTTTAAGATCGGTGTCATGGCAGGTTTTGACAGTCTTGTTCCACGGTCATTGATATGGTAAAGCTTCATTCTTGTGTCAAGCTTTCTCATCAGTTCCAGTGCATTTACGCCTGCTTCTGTTGGCCAGTAGGAATCCAGTTCAAAATTCACACACGAAGCATCCGTCTCAGAGAGGATCAGATCATATGCCGTTTTTCCCGGTTCAACTTTCAAAAATTCACAGTTGTGGTTGTGATATAAAAGCTCCACGCCCGCCTCTTTTAAAATTTTTCCGGAAGCATTTAAGTCCTGACACAAGCCAAGCACTGCATTTTTATCGGAATAATCAAAACGGTACATTCCGGTGATGACCACGTATTTTATGCCAAATTTTTCAGCCTCCCTGATAACAGTCTCCGGCTCTCTTTTTATCGTGCCAAGATCCTCATGGATACTTGTCACGGCAAGTCCTGCCTCTTTCACGAGGGCATTCCAGTCATAATCCCCGCCTTTTCCGACCGGCATACCGGCTGCTTTTGTGAGCATTCTGACCAGAAAAGAGGTCGGTTTTATCATAAACCCATTCAGTTCAATGCCGTCATATCCGGCCGCTTTGATCCTCTTTAAAGATTCTGCTGCCTGTTTTTCATTCTTTGTCACAGTTCCAAGCATAATCTGCTGTATTGCTTTTGTCATGTTCGTAACCATCCCTTTCCTATGCCTGATTTTTCGGGATTTTCTGTAATGCGTCGTTGAGCGCTTTCATCTGTTCCTCGCTCACTGCGTCACCTGCCTGTTTTAAAAGGCTGACTAATGTCATCCGCTGCATCATGCGCTGCAATGCCGGGTTATCTTTCACACTTTCTGCCACATCGCCACGGCTTGCTGATGCCTGCGCCATCAGACGTTGTACGATCACATTTGCCATCTCGTTCTGTGCAAGCTCGCCGAGCGTATCCGAGATAGAATAATGGTCTGCCTTAAAATCATCCCTGTCAAACCAGTTGACAACATCTCCCTGTTTGTTAAATATATAATCTTGATTTGATTTTTGTACTTTTTTTACAGTGATCTCGTCTTCACAGGTACCGGACACTGCCCTAATTTTGTGTGTTCCTGTGATTGGAACTTTGAATTTAAATACTTTGGAACCTTCGGATGTTTCTCTCTCCACGCCATCCACAAAGAGTGTGACGCTCTGCTCATTGGAATAAACCTTGATCTCCGTCACATCTTCGGTACGCTCCACATACCTTCTGCCACATACATGGACAAATGGAGTTTTGCTCCAATATGCTTTATACAGATAAAAGGCATCTTTTTTCAGCTTACGGTCGATGGTCACAAGACCTTTCTGGTTCACACCGTGTTTTCCACCCTCATCTCTTCCGTCTGCCGCAAAATCAAACAGATTCCAGACATGTGTTGCCCACAGATACGGGCGCTCCTCGATCATTTTTGCCATATGCTCATGATAAATACACTGATATTCCTCTGTGTAATCGCCCCGTTCCGGATTTGCACTGTGGTAAGCCGGATTGGCGTCTGCGCCATACTCGGAAAGTCCGATCACACGATCCGGGTACGTTGTGTGATACGCATCAAAGAAACTGTCGTTCTGTTCTAACTCTCCCAGATACCAGCCAAAGTACAGATTATAGCTGTTCATATCCGGGATCTCCAACATTGGACTATCCGTCTCTAACATAAACACATCTGCCATAACCGTTGGCCGTGTCATATCCAGTGCATGGCACAGATCATTTAATTTCCTGTGATTTTCCAATAATTCCTCATTTACGGCACTTGCGGCAGTGATCTCA